>ERZ894229.107-NODE-107-length-91944-cov-27.2453_pt1 | contig 91944 bp, 81 predicted proteins | sample MGYA00380295_ERZ894229 | MGnify/ENA primary metagenome ERZ894229 (study PRJEB32331, sample SAMN06328479) | human gut metagenome | biome: human gut microbiome; feature: stool | host: Homo sapiens | collected 2014-09-17 ...
CCAGCCAGACCGGACGTGACCATATCCCGCCCAGAGTGTTCAAAGAGATGACCCGACTGACCAAGCAAAAGGCCAAACTGGAGGAACTGCTGTCCGGTATCGGAGCCTTTAACGCCAAAAGCAGAGCTACCGAGATTTCGGCCCTGCTGGATAAGTATATCCCTGCGGTAGAGCAGATGCACAGCACTTTGAAGAAGTATCAGGTGGCATTTACGGAAACCTCCGTAGAGAACAAAAAGCTGAAACAGGAGAATGCTCTGCTGGAGCAGTCTCTGAAAAAAGCAACCCAGGAAAGCACTTTGAAGCAGCTGGCCGATGCCAAGCTGCGGCGGGACTATGCTGACGCTGTTGCTGTGTTGGATCGCATTCCCAAGGAAGTGCTGGATGCGTATGCCTGTGGCGGTCACAGGAGAAAGGAGCGGCCTATTGAGCAAAATCTATGATGATCCGAAATATAATGCGGCTTTTGACCGCTGTATTGATGTAATGACAAAATTGATGCTGAAATATGGAAATCAAGTCTTAGAGCGGCACCAGATGGCTGCTCCTGTTTCTTTGCAGGAACAGCCAGGCACGGAGCAAAGCAGCTCTTTTGCCGACGCTGCTTAAAAGTTTACAATTTACACGTTGTGTAATTATTAAGCCGATGCTATAATAATTACGCAACGTGTGTTTTTTTGTTTATGGAGATGGTGCGATGGACTGCAAAACCAAAATAAAAGAACTGCGGGAAATGACCGGTATGAACCGTAAGGACTTTTGTAAATTCTTTCATATCCCCTATCGGACGGTAACGGAATGGGAACTGGATAACCGCCATGCGCCAGAATATGTCCTGCGTCTTTTGGAGTATTACATCCGCAATGAGGGATTGATAAAATCATCGGCTGAACAGAAACATGCCGGAGAAAGGAGTTCCAGCCATGAAAAGACGGACTAAGTGCTATATTTACACAAGAGTTTCCACCTCCATGCAGGTGGATGGATACAGTCTGGACGCCCAGAAGGATAAGCTACGGAAGTATGCTGAGTATGAAGATATGACCATTGTCGGAGAGTATTCTGACGAGGGCTTCTCCGGCAAGAACATCCAGGGGCGGCTGGAGTTCCAGCGGATGCTGAGTGACATCCAACAGGGCAAGGACGATATTTCGTTTGTACTGGTGTTCAAACTCTCCCGCTTTGGAAGAAATGCGGCGGATGTTCTCAATTCCTTACAGCTGATGCAGGACTTTGGTGTCAACCTGATTTGTGTGGAGGATGGCATTGATTCTTCCAAAGATTCCGGCAAGCTGATGATCTCCGTCCTTTCTGCTGTGGCGGAAATTGAACGTGAAAACATTCGGACGCAGACAATGGCAGGTCGTGAGCAGAAAGCCCGTGAGGGAAAATGGAACGGCGGATTTGCCCCGTATGGCTACAAATTAGTGGATGGCAAATTGGAAATTGCCGAAGATGAAGTGGAAGTGGTACGGCTTATTTACGACAGATATATCCATACCAACGATGGGATCAACGGTGTAGCAAAGTATTTGAATGACCACGGATACAAAAAGAAAATCCGTCAGAATGGTACTATCCCTGGTTTTTCTTCCAATTTTGTGAAAGATATTCTGGACAATCCTGTTTACATGGGGAAGATCGCCTACGGCAGACGCAGAACGGAAAAAAAGCTGGGAACAAGAAACGAGATGCACGTGGTCGAGCAAGACGAGTTCCCAATCTACGATGGCCAGCATGAGGCAATTATTTCGGAAGAAGATTGGAACCTGGCACAGGATAAACGGAAGGCCAACGCCTTTAGGAGAGAAAAAGTAATTGACCCGGAGCACGCACATATATTGTCTGGTATCCTAAAATGCCCTTGCTGCGGTAAAAGCCTTTATGGAAATATGGCCAAGGCACACAGCAAGGATAAGAAAACCCGCTATTACTATTACTGCAAAAATACGTTGGGCGCAACCGGGCACAAATGCACCTTCCGTGTGAACATTGAGCAGACGGAGATGAACCGCATGGTTGCGGCAATCATTTCGGCTATGGTCAATGACCCGCAATTTTCAAAGGCAATCAAAGAGAAAATAGGGACATCCGTTGATACCGAGGATTTGGAAAAGCAGCTTTCTACACTCCAGGCACAGCTTCGTCAGACCTTGGGCATTAAAGCAAGGCTGGAGCGTCAGATGGACACGCTGGATATTAACGATCCCTATTTTGATAGAAAAATTTTGGATTTGCAGCGGCGATATGACGAACAGTATGGTAGAATAGAAGAAATCGAGACACAGATAGATGAAGTAAAAAGCCAGATTCAGAGTATCCGTCAGGAGAAAATCTCCGGCGAAAATATTTACCAACTTCTGCTGGCCTTCGATGAAGTATACGGTGCTGCCACGGAAATCGAGCAAAAAGAGTTTATGAGAGCGTTCATTGAACGAATTGACCTGTATCCAGAAAAGCAGAAAGACGGAAACTGGATTAGGAACATGGTGTTCAATTTCCCGGTTCCTGTGAATGGGCAGGAAGTGAAAGAGTTGCCCTTGGAATCTGGGACAACGCTCGAGACGGTGGCGCTTTTGGAACGGATGAAAGTTACCATTACAGCCGGAGTGACTGATTGAATATTAAAAGATATGTGAAATAAGACAGCGGAGATGTGTTTCGTCATCTCCGCTGATTATTTATTTTAGTTTCGATTTTTCTCACACTGTCTTCCCTCACTGCATCCCGCAGCCGGGTCAGATAGTCAGAGAACGCCACTTTATCGTTCCCGTAGGTCATCTGCAGATCATATTCCAGCGGCAGCCATGTGTTTATATCGGCTTCGTTGTGCTGGATCAAGGCCTCCAGACTGTCTAAGGCTTTGTATATTCTGGCTTCCAGCGTCTTTCGCTCTTCCATTTCCTGGTAGAGAGCCTGCATCTCGGAGGCATAGGGCTCGGGCAGTTGGGATATCCACTGCTCCAGGTACTTCCTCTCTCGTGTCTCGTCCTCCGTGGTTTTCTCGAATGTAGGAATATCGCCGGTGAAGGCTTCGCCCATGTCATGAATCAGACACATTTTAAAAAGTTTTGTGAGGTCGGCCTTCGGAAATTCATCGCTCACCAGATAAGCCATGAATGTCATCCGCCAGCAGTGTTCCGCTACACTTTCCCGGCGGCCATTGGAGGTCAGACAGTGCCGTTCAGCGTCCTTCAAGCGCTCGGCGAGAGCAAGCGTATCTAGCAGTTTTCTAATTTCCATAGGAAAAATCCTCTTTTCTGTGATTAAAGATTATAAAAATAACGTCTTAAAATCTGGCTCAATTATAGTATATGGTGTGCATATTAAAATTTCAATAAAAATAGAGGATGTATGTATAGACGTTATGAAAACGGGCATCATAGGAGTGTACAAAAGATTTTCAAATACTTATCCTCCCCTTTTTTAGTCGTCCCCGGCGCGAAGCTACGCTCTGGGGACGCCCTTTTTATTATCAGAACAGCGCCAGGAACTGCTTCACCGCCGGCGAAAATACCTGGTACTTTTTCGTCACAAGAAACAGCTCGGCCGACAGCCGCGGCACGATGGGACGGAACGTGAGGTTCCGGCCTTTCGTGTTCACCAGCCGGTCCAGGCACAGTACATAGCCGACGCCCCGCTCTGCCAGAAATGTGGCGTTGTAGATCAGCGTGTAGGTGGCCACGATATTCATGGAGGAATAGTCGGAACCGAACCACTCCAGCTCCCGGTGTCCCAGAAACGTCTGCTCCGCCAGAATGAGCGGCAGTGTTTTGAGCTGGTTTAAATGGACCGTCCGCTGCTTCGCCAGCTCGCAGTCCTTCGGCATCAGCAGCCCGAAGGTTTCCTTTTGCGGGAGCTTCCGGTAGTCATACTTTTCCTGCTGCACCGGGCCCAGCAGAAGCCCCAGATCCGCCAGTCCGCGATCCAGCCGTTCCAGAACCATGTCCGCGTCTCCGCTCTGAATGTGCAGCTTCACATCGGGGTGGAGGCGGTGAAATTCTGCAAACCGTTCTGTGAGCGTGTCCATGGCGGCGGTCTCCGCGCAGCCGATGGTGATATCCCCGCTCAGAGCCCGGCCGTCCGAGTGGAAGGCGGATTCCGTGGCGTCGATCAGCTCCAGGATCTCCTGCGCCCGCTGTTTCAGATAGATGCCTTCCTCCGTCAGCGTGGTCCTGCGCTTCCCGCGGATAAACAGCTGCCGGCCCAGCTGGTTTTCCAGTTCCATCATCTGCTTGGACAGCGTGGACTGGGTCAAAAACAGGGACTGTGCCGCCCTCGTGATATTTTCCTCCCTGGCAACTGCAAGAAAATAGTTGAGAAGCCGTGTCTCGATCATATGAACCTCCTGTCCCGTGCACACATTTCTTAGTTCTCAGTGAACGGTCAATGAATCGTCAGTGAACCATCCATTATTAATGATCATATCACATCATATCATTCCTGTAAACGATGATAAAGTATGATTAACAACTGTTTGTCATTGTATGGGAGCGCGGATATAATTGAGATGCAGACTGGGAAAGGAGTTATCAATTTTATGAAAAAAACGGGAATGAAACTGTTGGCAGGGGTACTCTTCGGCGCATTGCTGGCCGGCTGCAGCGCAGGTCAGCCGGAGGCAGGGGAAAGCGCTGCTCCATCTGCCAGTCCGGTGGCAGAGCAGCCGGAGAGCATCGGCGCGGCGGATGCCGGGCGTTCGGGGTTTGCCGCACCGGATGGAACCGAAGCCGGAGAGGAATATTACACATTTGCATTGAGTGAGAACGTGGAGCGGCGGCCGGTGTCCTACGAGAATCGTTACGGCATCACCCTGGCCGGGGACCTTTACACTCCCAGGGACATGGATGAGTCGGAGCTCCATCCGGCGGTGGTGATCGGCGCGCCCTATGGCGGGGTGAAGGAGCAGGGGCCGGGCGTGTGGGCCAATGAGCTGGCGCAGAGGGGATTTGTCTGCCTGACCTTCGACCCGTCCTACAACGGGGAGAGCGGCGGGGAACCGCGGCACGTGTCCTCCCCGGAAATCTTCACCGAGGACGTGAGCGCCGGCGTGGACTACCTGGGCGTGCAGCCCTTTGTGGACCGGGAGAAGATCGGCGCCATCGGAATCTGCGGCAGCGGTGCATTTTCCCTGTCGGCAGCGCAGATGGATACGAGAATCCGGGCGGTGGTGACGGCCAGCCTTGTGGACATCAGCGCCAACTTTGACGGCCTGTCCCCGGAGGAGCGGCAGGCGGCGCTGGATGCGCTGGGAGAGCAGCGCTGGAGTGACTTCGAGAATGGAGCGCCGGATTACCACGCCGTGTATGCGGACGAACCCATGAGCGAGATTCCGGAGGGGCTGGATCCCATGACGGCGGAATTTATGAGCTATTACAGTACGGCGCGCGGCAATCACCCCAACGCGGACGGCGCGTTTACGACCACCAGCCAGGCGGCGTTTATGAACTACAGCCTGCTGGGCCATCTGGATACGATCTCGCCGCGGCCGGTTCTCATGCTCGCGGGCGAAAACGCCATGAGCCGGGGGCTGACGGAGGGCGTTTTCGAGAGACTCGGCGAGGCGAAGGAGCTGATCATCGTCCCGGGAACAAACCATGTGGATCTGTATGACGATACGGAGAAAATCCCCTTTGACGAAGTGGAGCGGTTTTTGAACGAGAGTCTGAAGCCCGGCGCGTGATTGCTTACATTTGATTTTAAAACCTATTTTTGTTAAACTTTAGATTATGAAGTTTGTGCAAAGAGGGGATTGTATTGCTGTTAAGACAGATGAAATATTTTGTTTCGGTGGTGGACTGCGGCAGCTTCACGGAGGCAGGGGAGCAGAATTACATATCGCAGTCGGCCATTTCACAGCAGATCCAGGCGCTGGAAAAAGACCTGGGTGTCCGGCTTCTCATACGTGAGAACAGGAAATTTTCGCTGACTCCCGCGGGAGAATATTTTTACAGCCATTGCAGGGGCATTCTGGAGGAGGCGGAAACTCTGCGGAGGGAGACAGTGCGTCTGGGAAAGGACTCCAGGCTGCGGCTCCGGATCGGATATCTGAGGTGCTACAGCGGGCTGGAGCTGCATGAGGCGCTGGCGGAATTTTCCCGCAGCTGTGGGGAGATTTCCATCGATGTGGTAAAGGGGACGCATGAGGAACTGTACGATCATCTTCGTTTTGGAACGGTGGATCTGGTTCTGACTGACCAGCGCCGGGCATTTTCCGACGAATATGTAAATTTTGAGCTCCTCCGCTGCGGCTGTTACGCGGAGCTTTCCGCGCAGAACCGTCTCTGTGCGCGGGAGTATGTGACGCTAAAAGATCTGGGGCGGACGCCCTGCATCCTTATTTCCTCCGGAGAACAGCAGAGCGTCGAAGAGGATTACTACAGAAATACGCTCGGATTCAGAGGAAATTTCCTGTTTGCGGAGAATCTGGAGGAGGGGCGTCTGATGGCCGCCGGAAACCGGGGATTTCTTCCTGTTGACGGGGTTGGGACGCTGCCGCCGGAAGGCCCGGCAATCCGCCGGCTTCCGATCTGCCGGAATGGGGAACAGCTTTCCCGCAGCTACTGTGTGTTCTGGCGTCGTGAACAGACAAATGACTATATAGAAAAATTTGCGGGCATTCTGCACCGTCTGTTAAATGCAGCCAGATAATCCATAAGTTTTACTTATCGAAAACCGCCGAAAACAAAATTGCTCCTTTTGTTGTTCTGTTTTATAAAATAGATATATCAAAGGAGGAATTAATTATGCGGAAAGAAGTAATGCTCTGGGTGGGGGCCGGTCAGATCGGAATGGCCATCGCCCGCAGGATGGGATACGGAAAAAAGATTGTCGTGGGGGACAGGAAACTGGAAAATGCCGGGAGAGCCTCCAAAATCATGAATGAGGCAGGCTTTGACGTCACGCCGGCAGAGATGGATTTGTCCAGCCGCGCGTCTGTCCGGGAGCTGATTGCTGAGGCACAGAAGTACGGGGAGATCACCATGTTGGTCAATGCGGCGGGCGTTTCGCCCAGCCAGGCGTCGGTGGAGACCATTTTAAAGGTTGACCTGTATGGAACGGCAATGCTTCTGGAGGAGGTGGGAAGGGTGATCGCCCCGGGCGGCGCCGGCGTGACCATTTCCAGTCAGTCTGGACACCGCATGAAGCAGCTCACGCCGCAGGAGGACGAGCAGCTGGCCTGCACGCCGGCAGAGGAACTTCTCGCTCTGGAGCTGCTGCAGCCCGGGCGTATAACGGACACGCTTCACGCATATCAGCTGGCAAAACGCTGCAACGAAAAGCGCGTGATGGCAGAGTCCGTGAAGTGGGGTGAACGGGGAGCCCGCCTCAATTCCATCTCCCCAGGAATCGTGGTGACGCCGCTGGCCCTGGATGAGTTTAACGGCCCCCGCGGGGATTTCTACAAAAACATGTTTGCAAAATGTCCGGCGGGCCGTCCGGGGACAGCGGACGAGATTGCAAATGTGGCGGAGCTTCTGATGAGTGACAGGGGGGCCTTTATAACCGGCGCCGACTTCCTCATCGACGGAGGCGCGACGGCCAGCTATTTTTACGGTCCTTTAAAGCCGTAAATTATTTCCTCTGCTCAAACAACCAGTCCCGCACGGCGGGAATCCGGTAAGCGTAGTTGAAGGAGGCCATATGCTCCATGGTGTTGCCGTCCTTCAATACGCTGCCCAGCTCGAAGCGGATGAAATTGGCATCATGTCCCTGGGCGATCAGTTCCGCCGCCGCGGCGCTCTGGTCGTCCTCGGAGTCCTGGGCGCTCCACTGGCCGTAGCTGTAGCCGATGCCGCCGGCGTCGAACATGGCCATCACCTGGTCCTGTCCGCCGGAGGCCTTCTCGTCGCCGGCTGCGGTGATGTAGAAGAAGGAAGCGCCTTCCAGCGGCTCCAGCACGGAAATATCCCACTGACCGGAGACGAAGAGTGAGGCGGCAAAGAGATCCGGGTATTTGCTGTTCAAATAGAGAGAAGTCATGCATCCCATGGACTGCCCGGTGGTGTAGAGTCGGTTGGTATCGATGGAATACTCCTCTGTGAGCGCGTCGATGAGACGCACGGCGGTTTCCACCTGATCGGAGACGGAGGCCTCATCGTTTACCACCACCTCAGAGAAGTTGGGAACCAGAACAAAGGACGGGTGTTTTGCCTGCTCCTCGTCCGTGACCCATATGTCAGCGCCGAAATACTGTTCGACGATCTCGCCAGAGGTCTTTCCCGGAGCCGTCGCGTCCGGAATGAACATCAGAAGCGGGTACTGGTTTTCTGCGCTGTACCCTTTAGGAATGTAGAGATTGTACTCCAGAGACGCCCCCGTTTCCGGATCCTCGAACGTAAGCTGTTCAAATTTTTCTGCGTTTTCTGCCAGGACGGAGAGCACCGCCTCGTCGGTCTCCACGGCCATCCCGCCGCCGCGGCCGCCCCTGCCGCCGTCGTTTACGCCCCTGTTTCGTCCGGCGTCTCCGCCGGGGTTGGCGTCCCTGTCTCCGGAAATGTTTTTCCGGGCGTCCTCTGCTTGGGCGTCCGCTGGAGTCTGCGCGGCAGCCGAAGTCTGTGCGTCCGCCGAAATCTGTGCCGCCGCCGGATTCTGCGACGCCGTCGGATTCTGCGACGCCGTCGGTGTCTGCGCGGACGGGGCCGAGCAGCCGCTTAGGGACAGGCACAGGGATCCGAAACAGAAAAGCATGTATTTCTTGTGATTTCTCATAGTAAAATCCTCCTTAATTATAAATATGAAAAATAAAAAGGGATCCACTGAATATTTCTGTGAATCCCTGTGTAGGCCGTTTGACCGGCTCCATGTCTCACATTCTAGCAAACGGAAAATTTATTTGTCAAGGCAGTTCACAGACAATTCACAAACAGATCGCAGATCACAGATTTGTTTTTCCCGGATTCCGCCGGAAATTTCTCCCGATTCTCTTATAAAAGTGCTTGCGCGCCCGAAAAACTTATGGTATACTAGCAAAGCTTATAAGAAAACACGTCTGCCGATTCCAAGGACGGTGCTCATCCGGGGATGGGTCTCCGAGGAAGCATGAGACGCAGGCGGAAGTAAAAACCAAATGGAGGTAAAGACATGAGCGTTATTTCAATGAAGCAGTTACTGGAAGCAGGTGTGCATTTCGGCCACCAGACAAGAAGATGGAACCCCAAGATGGCTCCGTACATCTACACCGAGAGAAACGGCATCTACATCATCGACTTACAGAAGTCCGTAGGTAAGGTAGACGAGGCTTACAAGGCAGTGTCCGACATCGCAGCAGACGGCGGCACCATCCTTTTCGTGGGTACCAAGAAGCAGGCGCAGGATGCCATCAAGACCGAGGCAGAGCGCTGCGGTATGTTCTATGTAAACGAGAGATGGCTGGGCGGTATGCTCACCAACTTTAAGACCATCCAGAGCCGTATCGCAAGACTGAAAGCGATCGAGACCATGGCTGAGGACGGAACCTTCGACGTTCTTCCGAAGAAGGAAGTAATCGCACTCAAGAAAGAGTGGGAGAAGCTTGAGAAGAACTTAGGCGGCATCAAAGAGATGAAGCGCATCCCGGACGCTATTTTCGTAGTAGATCCGAAGAAGGAGAGAATCTGCGTGCAGGAGGCTCACACCCTGGGCATTCCGTTAATCGGCATCGCTGACACCAACTGCGATCCCGAGGAGCTGGACTACGTGATCCCCGGCAACGACGACGCAATCAGAGCCGTTAAGCTCATCGTTTCCAAGATGGCAGACGCTGTCATCGAGGCAAATCAGGGCGAGGCGATCGCTGAGGGCGCAGAGGCAGAGATGATGGACGAGGCTGTAGAGGCTTAATCAACAGTTACGGAGGGAAATGAAAATGGCAGTAACAGCAGCAATGGTAAAAGAGTTAAGAGAGATGACAGGCGCCGGCATGATGGACTGCAAGAAGGCTCTTGCAGCCACCGACGGCGATATGGATAAGGCAGTTGAGTTCTTAAGAGAGAAGGGACTCGCAGGCGCAGCCAAGAAGGCTGGCCGTATCGCTGCCGAGGGTATCGTTGCGACTCAGGTAACTGAGGACGGCAAGAAGGCAGTTGTGGTAGAGGTAAACGCTGAGACCGATTTCGTGGCCAAGAACGCCAAGTTCCAGGGCTACGTGGCAGACGTTGCAGCGCAGGCTCTCACCACCTCCGCAAAGAACATGGATGAGTTCTACGCTGAGAAGTGGGCTCTGGACGAGTCCTTAACCGTCAAGGAGGCTCTTGCTTCCCAGATCTCCATCATCGGTGAGAACATGAACATCCGCCGCTTCGAGCAGGTGAGCGAGGAGAACGGTTTCGTTGCCTCCTACATCCACGCAGGCGGTAAGATCGGCGTTCTCGTTGACGTTGAGACCGACGTTGTGAACGACGCCGTGAAGGAGATGGCAAAGAACGTAGCCATGCAGGCTGCCGCTCTTAAGCCGGTATACACCAGCCGCGACGAGGTGGACGCTGACTTCATCGAGCACGAGAAGGCAATTCTCATGGCTCAGATCCAGAACGATCCGAAGGAGGCTTCCAAGCCCGAGAAGGTAATCCAGGGCATGATCCAGGGCCGTATCAACAAGGAGCTCAAGGAGATCTGCCTCTTAGATCAGACCTACGTGAAAGCTGAGGACGGTAAGCAGTCCGTTTCCCAGTACGTAGCTGAGGTTGCCAAGGCAAACGGCGCGAAGATCACCATCAAGAAGTTTGTCCGTTTCGAGACCGGCGAGGGCCTGGAGAAGAAAGAGGAGAACTTTGCTGAGGAAGTTGCTAAGCAGATGGGTATGTAATTTCCTGCACGAGTGAAATTATCATAAGCGAATATGAATCTTTAAATCCCCGAACGTTTTGCAAAAGCAAGGCGTTCGGGGATTTTCGGTATCGTTTGTGTGCGGTATCATCTCCCCTGCTGCTTTTGTAGCTCACATAGCGGTAACGGCCTTATGAATGATTGAAACTCCTGCTTTGAGGTGTTGCTATGCAGATGAACAGATTATTTAAGATCGTGTACTACCTGTTGGAAAATGGAAAATCCACCGCCCCCGAACTTGCTGAAAAATTTGAAGTTTCTATACGCACAATCTATAGAGATTTAGATGCGCTCAGTGCTGCGGGCATTCCCGTTTATGCCGCACAGGGAAAGGGCGGCGGCATATCTCTGTTAGACAATTACATTTTGGAAAAATCGTTGCTTTCCAAAAAAGAAAAAGAGCAAATACTTCTGGCATTGCAGGGCATATCCTCTGCAGAGGGAAAATCGGAAGACGAATTGCTCTCCAAACTGTCGGCGCTTTTTCAAATGAAAAATACAGATTGGATAGAGGTTGATTTTTCCGATTGGGTAAAAAACAGCGCAGACCAGGATATATTTAATGAGATTAAAAAGGCCATTTTTGACAGGCATATCCTTTCATTTTCTTACTTCGATAGCAAGGGCTTTTGGTTGAACCGTACCGTTAAACCGATAAAGTTGATATTCAAGAGCAAGGATTGGTATTTATATGGTTTTTGTCTGTTAAGAAATGATTATCGGCTTTTTAAATTAACCCGTATGAAAGATCTGCTTATCTCTACGGAAACATTTACCCGCGAAATTTCGGAACCGCCGAAAGTAAAAATGGAAATTCCGAATTACAATATGGTTTCTGTGAAACTGAAATTTTCCCCGCAAGCAGCTTTTCGTGTATATGATGAATTTACGGATCGCGTCACGACAGACAGCGAAAATAATCTCTATGTAACAACAAACCTGCCCGACAATGAAATTATGTATAGTTATCTGCTCACATTTGGCGAATATGTAGAGGTTCTTGCTCCCCGATATGTGCGTGTGGGAATCGCAGAAAAACTGAATCTGATTTTAAAAAAATATAAAACATGACAAATGATGTCATGTTTCTTGCGATATACTTCCTTTATCGAGGAGGTATAATAGATGAAATATGAATGGAAAAAGCAGGATAAAAGCCTGTATGGGGCAAAGATTACTCCAGGTTTAATTAACATTCCGGCACAGAATTATATCATGATAGACGGAAAAGGAAATCCGAATGATTCTGATTTTTCTAATCGGGTATCGGCATTATATTCATTAGCCTATGCCATCAAGATGAGGTATAAGAAATCAGAAAATGATATTGATGATTTTGCTGTTTATCCCTTAGAGAGAGTCTGGAGCTTAACAGAGGGAACACAGCTTGTAAAAGAAAACTTAGAGTATACAATCATGATACGCCAGCCAGACTTTATCAGCAGAGAAATGGTTATGGCGGCGTTAGAACAGGTCAAAGTCAAAAAGCCGTCTCCCTTGTTTGATGAGATATACTTTGACACTATGCAAAATGGAATGTGCATAGAGGTCCTGCATGTCGGTTCTTTTGATGATGAGCCGTATTCTTTTGAAAAAATGAAACAGTACGCAGAAGCAAATAATTTGCAGTATGATAAGAAAAAGCACAGAGAAATATATTTGAATAATGTCAACAGGGCAGAACAAAGCAGGGTAAAAACAATTTTACGCTATTCAGTTATTTAGCCCGGAGCCATATGCGTCCAACGGCGGTTTGAAATATCAAAAAGCCTGTTCCATGCGACGGGATATTCTGCACATGAATATGAATACACATATCAAATGCACCTTTTCTGCTTTTGGTAAATCCCGAAGGTTTTTTCCCTCCCCAAATTGCGCTCATATATATTATAATATATAATAGCAGTAAGAAGAGGCGCACGGAAGGAGGAAGGCGGTATGAGCGAAAAGTCGCAGATTGTATTCATGCAGGCGAGACTGATCCGTCTTGCTGCGAAAAAATGGAATACAGATATTCAAAAGGCCAGTTCGCTGCTGAGCCAATACGGCCTTTTAAAGCTGATAGAGGATGGTTTTGAAACTTTTCATACAGAAGGAGATCAGGCGGTATTTTATGACCTGGAGACAATACTGAAAAGTAAGGGGGTAGATATCGTTGCTGCGCTTGGACAATGAAATGTTTCTTTATCACGGCAGCTATTGTGAGGTGGCGGTTCCCAATCTTTCAAAATGCGCCGCTTACAAAGATTTTGGTAAAGGCTTTTATCTGACTACATCAAAAAAACAGGCGGAAAAATTCATTGGAACAGCCCTCAAAAAAGCCAGGAGTCAAGGCATTATCTCTGAGGAGCAGGAGTACGGTGTGGTATCGACCTATTGTTTTAAACCGATAGAAGATCTGAATTTGCTCGCATTTGCTGATGCAGATACAGAATGGCTGCACTGTGTAGTAGCCCACAGAAAAGAAGGCGTGTTTCCGGAAGTGGTGCAGCAAATCAATCAGTACGATATTGTTGCAGGGAAAATAGCGGATGATGCAACGAATTTTACGATTGTTGCCTACCTGTCGGGAGCATATGGAAACATTGGAAGTGAAGAAGCCGACAGGTTTTGTATCAGCAGACTTTTGCCGGAACGGCTGAAAGATCAATTTTGTTTCCGGACAGAACGTGCAATCGGATGCCTGGACTATATAGGGAGCGAAAGAATATGGAAAAAATAATCGACGTATCGCAGGAACAAAAAGAATATGCGATTGATCTGCTGGTAACGCTTGTGGTGGAAGAATTGGAGAAAGACCCGGGAGGGGATCCCACAAGCCTGCTGAGTGCGTTTGTGGCATCAAAGACGGGAGCCCTGCTGTACGATGAGTCTTCAAAACTGTGGTGGAATGGCCCATCCTATATTGCGGATCTTTACCGGGAAGAACAGCAGAGAAAGCTGCAGGACGAAAGATAATAAAAAAGGAAACCAACCAAAATGTTCAAATGGAACCCCAAGCTCATCACATCCCTAAAATACTACCCCCGCCGCCAGTTCCTGCGCGACATAAAGGCGGGAGCCATCGTGGCGGTCATCGCGTTTCCGCTGTCCTTTGCGCTGGCCATCGCGTCGGGCATGAGTCCGGTGACGGGGCTCTACTCGGCCATTGTGGGCGGCTTTCTCGTCTCCCTGTTTGGCGGGAGCAAGGTGAACATCGGAGGAGCGACGGCGGCGACCGTCATGACCGTGAGCACCATCGTGGCGCGGGAGGGAGCCGCGGGGCTTGCCGTGGCATCCATACTTGCCGGAATTTTTCTCATCCTGTTCGGCGCGCTGAAGGCCGGATATCTGCTCAAATTCATCCCGCGGACCATCACGCTGGGCTTCACGGCGGCTATCGGCATGGGAATATTTTCGGGCCAGATCAAGGGATTTTTAGGTCTCCGGATGGGGGATCTTCCCGTCCGGACGGTGGATAAGCTCATGGCCAGCGGGGCGGCCCTGGGGACAGTGCATCTTCCGACGCTGGCCGTGGGGCTTCTGGCGCTGGCGGTTCTTTTTCTGATGCCGAAAATCAGCGGCAAGGTGCCCCCGTCGCTTACGGCGATTCTGGCTGCCACAGCGGCGGCCCATGGGCTGAATCTGCCCGTGGCGACGATCGGGAGCGTCTACGGGGAGCTTCCCTCGCATGTCCCGGCTCCGGAACTGCCTGAGATCAACTACGACATGGTGGCCGGGCTGGTTCCGGAATCCTTTACGCTGGCAGTGCTGATTGCCATTGTGTCGCTGCTTGCCTGTGTCGTCACCGACGGCATGACGGGGCAGCAGCACGATTCCAACCAGGAGCTGATGGCCCAGGGAATTGCCAATATATTCTGCGGCGTTTTTGGGGCCATTCCCGTGGCCGGGGCGGTGGCGAGAGCCTCCAACAACGTGAAAAACGGCGGGCGGACGCCGGTGGCCGGCATGTTCCACAGCGTCGTGGTGCTGGTCATCCTGCTGTGCTTTCTGCCTCTGGCCTCCTACATCCCCATGGCGGCGCTGTCGGCGGTTCTGATCCAGGTCGCTTTCAGCATGAGCAATCTCCCCGAATTTGTCTATATGGCGAAAAATGCTCCCAAATCCGATTTTGCGGTGCTTATGACCACCACGCTGGCCGGGATCCTGGTGGATCTTCTGTTTGCCGTGGAGGTGGGAATGGTGGCCGCCGCCTTCCTGTTCATGTCCAGAATGTCGGATGTGACCTCTGTGCGCGGCTGGGACTACTACACCGAGGAGCAGCTTGCGAACGATCCCGGCCGGCTGAACCTGCGGCTGGTGCCGAAGCGCACGCTGGTCTACGAGCTGGAGGGCCCCATGTTCTTCGCCAGCGTGGGAGAGTTTATGAAAATCACGGCGACTGCCGGGACGCGGGTGGTCATTCTGCGGATGCGCGGCGTCTCGACCATCGATATCACGGCACTTAAGTATCTGGAGGAATTTGAAAAGCGCTGCCGGAAGAGAAAAATCACGCTCCTTATGTCCCATGTGCGGGAGCAGCCGCTGTCCATGATGAAAAAGGCTGGATTTGTCACCCGTGTCGGCAAAGAGAATTTCTGCAAAAATATCGATGAGGCGCTGGCGCGCGCGGAAGAGATCGTAAAATAATGAAAGCCTAGGCGCGGCGGTGCATCTGGTAGAGAACCGCCGCGCACCCCACCACAAAATAAACCTCCAGTGCGCTGGACACGATCCCCAGAATGCAGAAGGTGACTGCGCAGCAGGCCATGACCGTCAGCGTGACGGGGAGATAATTTCCCCGTCCTCCGTCCTTTTTCACATAATAGGACAGCACCGTGACACAGACCATGAAGCACACCCCAGTCATGGCCGCCGAGCCCACGTGGACCTGGGAGATGAGCGGCTGCTTCTGGGGGCGGTAGGGCGTGGCGAGGGCGATGACGAAGAGAATGCCGGACACCCATAGAAGCCGCTGCGTCGCCTTGAGGTGCGGGTCGGCGCTCATGACTTCCGCCTGCGCCGTGATATCTGCACCCGTGGCTTTCGCCTGCTCCGCAGTATTTAAAACCCGTCTGGCGGCCCAGCTGAAATACAGGCCGACAAAGCAGCCCCACAGGATAAATTCCATCCGCCGGTCCCCGCTTCCCACCAGGGAAAAATTGCTGAAAAACCAGTCCGTCCCCAGCGGAAAGAGGACGGTGGCCAGCGGAATCATCCAGTTTGCGATTATCATTTCCATCCTTCTGTTCATAATCTAAAAGTTTCCCCGTAAAAAAGTAAAAGATACAAATGCCCACTGGATTTTTCTGTAATTTCGGATATAATGTAAGGAGTGCAAAAACGAGAGAGGAACGAACGATGAATCTGCCGGCAGAATTTGAAGAAAAGATGAAACGGCTCCTGGGCGGCGAGTACGGGGAGTTTTTAAAGAGCTACGACAGTGACCGCGCCATGGGTCTCCGTGTAAACCGGATCAAACTGGGCCGCGGCGAAGAGAAACGCCTGCCGTTTACCCTGCGCCCTGTTCCCTGGACGGAGGACGGGTACTACTACGACAGCGCGGAGCGCCCGGGCCGGCATCCGTACCATGAAGCCGGCGTCTACTATATCCAGGAGCCCAGCGCCATGGCTGTGGCCGCGGTGCTGGAGCCGGAGCCGGGGGAGCGGGTTCTGGATCTCTGCGCCGCGCCCGGCGGCAAGACAAGCCATGCGGCGTCGCTGATGGCCGGAAAAGGATTTCTTTTAAGCAACGAGATTCACCCGGCGCGGGCGAAGATTCTCTCCCAGAATGTGGAGCGCATGGGCCTCTCAGACTGCGTCGTGACCAACGAATCCTCCGATGCCCTGGCCAGGCGTTTCCCCGGATTTTTTGACAAAATCATCGTGGACGCCCCCTGCTCCGGCGAGGGGATGTTCCGCAAGGACGAGGAGGCCGCGGGCCAGTGGAGCCCCGGCCACGTGACACTCTGCGCCGCCCGCCAGGCGGAGATTCTGGAAAATGCCTCCGCCATGCTGCGGCCCGGCGGCCGCATAGTGTACTCCACCTGCACCTTTTCGCCGGAGGAGAACGAGGGGACGATTGCCCGTTTTCTGGAAAGCCATCCGGATTTCAGGCTTGTAAGGGTTAAAATGTATCCCGGCTTCGCGCCGGGCCGTCCGGAGTGGACTTCCGGCGGCGGAGCAGACAGGGAACTTGAAAAGACCGTCCGCCTGTGGCCGCACCGGCTGGAGGGCGAGGGACATTTCCTGGCGCTTCTCGAGAAGGCCGCGAAAGGGCTGAAACCCCAGAAGGGAGCGAAGACTCCGCCATACGTGAAGGACAAACGCCTGCTGAAAGACTTTTTCCAGTTCTGCGATCAGACGCTCACGCCGGAGACCACGGAGTGGTTTGCCGGTCAGAGCACCTATGTGCTTTTCGGCGGCCAGCTCTATCTGGTGCCGCCGGAGATGTCGGATTTCTCCGGGCTTAAAGTCCTGCGCGTCGGCCTGCATCTGGGAGAATTTAAGAAGAACCGCTTCGAGCCCTCCCACGCGCTGGCGCTGTGGCTGACGCCCGGGCAGGTGAATGTTTATTACGAGACCGGCGACTTAAGAGAGGCGGAAAGTTACCTTGGCGGCGGGGTATTTTCGGAGAACGCCTGTGCAGGCCGCGTCTGCGGCGGCGTGCCGGCGAAGGGCTGGGCGCTGTTCGTGTACGGAGGCTTTCCGCTGGGCTGGGTGAAGGGCGCGGCGGGAACGCTTAAAAACCACTACCCCAAGGGGCTGCGGTGGATGAATGTGCATTGAGAAGGGATTTTTATGGACAGAGAATCATTTTTGAGAGAATATAATATCGACGAGGCGACCTTTGAGTCAGCCCGGATTTCCTGGGAGGAGTTAGAGAAAATCTACCGCAACTACCAGGTCATTGAGCCGAAGCTCCGGTCCATCGGAAAGGAGTTTGTGGACCGGTATTTCTACGACGTGGAGAAGGCCGGGATCCATTCTTACCGCTACCGGGCCAAGGACCAGGGGCATCTGTTAGAGAAAATCATCCGCAAGCGGAATGAGAATTTTGAGAAATACGAGAATATTAACAGCGAAAATTTCTATAAATTTATCACGGATTTAATCGGAATCCGCGTATTTTTCCTCTACCGGGAGGACTGGAGGCAGTTCCACGAGTACGTGACGGGGATTTTTGAGAACAATCCCGATCTCTATATCCGCGACAGCATCCGGGATTTTGATGACGACGAGAATCATTTTTACATCGCGGAGAAGCCCAAGGTCTACCGGCGGACCGGCGACACCAGGATTTATGACGATACCCTGATAGATATCCGCTCCGACGGCATTTACCGTTCCCTGCACTACATCATCAAATACAGGGGCTACTACGTGGAAATCCAGGCCAGGACCCTCTTCGAGGAGGTCTGGAGCGAGGTGGACCACGACATCGTCTACCCCTATTTCAAGGACGACGTGATGCTCAAGGATTTCTCGACGCTCTTAAACCGGCTGTCGGGCATGGCGGACGAGATGAGCTCCTACTTCCGGCGCATGAAGGAAGGCCGCGAGGAGGAAAAACGGTAGTACAAAAGTCCCGTGGCGTCCGCTAAGAACCAGCCGATGGGGATGGCCCACCAGATGCCGGGAAGGCCGATGGCGGGGATGGGCGCCAGAAGGTAGGCCAGCCCCACGCGGGTTCCCAGGGAAATGACGGTTAAAACTAAGGACATAAACGGCTTGCCGATGCCGCGGTAGAGCCCGTAGAGCAGGAACAGGCAGCCGATGCCGCAGTAGCAGGCGCCCTCGATGCGCAGGTACTGCACGCCGATGGCGATGATCTCTGTCTCCGACGGATCCACGAAAATGGTCATTAAGGGCGCGGCGAACACACAGACGCCCGCCGTGATGATGAGGCAGAAGATGAGTGCGGTGGCGATGGCCGAGCGGATGCCGGCCCGGATGCGCTCGCCTTTCTTCGCGCCGTAGTTCTGGGCGATGAAGGTGGAGAATGCATTTCCGAAATCCTGCACCGGCATGTAGGCGAAGGAGTCGATTTTCACGGCGGCGGCGAAGGCGGCCATGACCGTGACGCCGAAGCTGTTGACCAGGCCCTGGATCATTAGGATGCCGAAGTTCATCACCGACTGCTGGGCGCAGGTTAAGAGGGAGAACTGGGAGATCTCCCGGAGCATGGCTTTCCCGAACCGCATGTGCCGGCGCTCCAGGCGCAGAAGCGGCACGCGAACCGCGCAGTAGACGAGAAGCGACACCGCGGACACGCCCTGGGCGATGACCGTGGCCAGCGCCGCGCCCTCCACGCCCATGGAGCAGCTGACGACGAAAAACAGGTCCAGCACGATATTTAAGAGGGCCGACACCGCCAGGAACAGAAGCGGCACGGCGGAATTTCCGATTCCCCGCAAAAGGGAGGAAAAATAGTTGTAGAGAAAGGTAAATCCGATGCCGCAGAAGATGACCAGGAGATAGTCTTTTGTCATCTCCCTGATGTCATCCGGAATCTGAAGCAGGCGGATGATCGGGTCAATAAAGAAAAAGGACGCCGCCGTGATGAGGCAGGTGATGAACCCGATGAAAATGAAGGAGACGAAGAGGCTGTTTTTCAGCTCGTCCATCTCGCGGGCGCCGAAGCGCATGGAAAACACCACGCCGCTTCCCATGCAGAGCCCTAACAGTATGGATGTGAGAAACACCATCAGCGCGTAGGAGGCCCCCACCGAGGCCAGCGCGTCCGGCCCGATGAAATGTCCCACGATCAGCGTGTCCACCACATTGTAGAGCTGCTGCAGCAGGTTTCCGGCGATCATGGGCGCGGAGAAGAGGAGCAGCGTTTTCGTGATGGGGCCCTGGGTTAAGTCTTTGTTTTTTGCATATGTACGCATGGTGTGAACGTTCCTCGCTTTTCGTAATAACAGACTTTCTCGATTATACAGTAGAAGCAGGAAAAAATCAATCGCTGTGCAGGGAGCAGGGGAAAGGAGGCGACCGGCATGTATATACAGGATAAAAGCCGCATGGAATCCGTTCTGAAACCATGCGCCGGTCTCTGGGAGGCCCTGGAGCTGGAACCGGAGCGGTGCCCCATCCTATGTCTGGCGGGAGCCGGGGGAAAGACCACGGCCATGTACCGGCTGGCAGAGGAGGCGGCCGCCCGCGGCCTTCGCGTCTGTGTGACCACCACCACCCGGATCTGGTGTCCGGGGGATGAAAGGCGCGTCCTTCTGCTGGAGCGCCGGGCGGAGGAGCTTAAAGGAAAATGTCTTCCAGGCCAGGTGCTTACAGCCGGCGTCCCCGCGGAGCCGGGAAAACTGAAAGGCCTTTCGCCGGAGGAGACCGCGGGGCTTCTGGAGTTCTGCGACCTGCTTCTTATCGAGGCCGACGGCTCCAAACGCTTCCCGTTCAAGGTCCCCGCGGCGTGGGAACCGGTAATTTTAAAGGAGGCCAGGGCCGTGGTGGCTGTGGCCGGGCTTACGGCCCTGGGAAAGCCGGCCGGGGAAGTCTGCTTCCGGAAAGAGCAGGCGGAGCGCGCGTTCGGGATCCGTCCGGAGGAACCGGTGACGCCGCGGCTCATGGCCCGGGTGCTGGCAGATGAGAACGGACAGAGAAAGGGCGTGGGACAGCGGGAATACCGGATTCTCCTAAACCAGGCGGATTCGGAGAGCGGCCTTTTGCTGGCCTGCGAGACCGCCGCCTGTCTGCGGCAGATGGGAGAGAGACACTGCGCTGTGTCCGGACTTTACGGGGAGCAGAGGCGTTTCTGGAGGGTGGAAACCGCGTGACGGTCAGCGGAGCGGACAGGACAGATGGATGATGAGGCAAAGACAAGGGATGTCTGAACAGAAAGGATATAGAAGACGACAGATGAGAGTATGGATCAAGGGAGCCGGGGATCTGGCGACGGGCATCGCCTGCCGCCTGCACCGGAGCGGATTTCAGGTGATGATGACGGAGATTGAGGTGCCCACCACCGTGCGGCGCACCGTGGCGTTCTCCCCTGCGGTGTACGAGGGGGAGGCCGTGGTGGAGGGAATCCGCGCGGTCCGCTGTGAGACGCTGGAGGCCGCAGACGAGGCTGTGAACAAGGGGCTTGTGGCGGTTCTCGTGGACGAGACCGGCGAGACGGCCAGAGGCTGGAACGCCGACGCTGTGGTGGACGCCATCATCGCCAAACGGAACACCGGAACCTCTCTGACCGACGCCCCGGTGGTCATCGGCGTGGGGCCGGGATTTACGGCGGGCGTGGACTGTCACTGCGTGGTGGAGACGAAGCGCGGCCACAATCTGGGACGCTGCCTCTATGAGGGCTTCGCCGCGCCCAACACCGGAGTCCCAGGAATCATCGGCGGCTACGGGAAGGAGCGGGTGGTGCGCGCCCCGGAGGCCGGGATTTTCAGGGGAGTGCGTGAGATCGGCGACCGCGTGGAGGCGGGGGAGACCGTGGGCTGGGTCGGAGACGCGCCTGTGAAGACGGAGATCGCCGGCATCCTGCGGGGCATTCTGCAGGACGGCGTTCCCGTACATGCAGGCATGAAGGCCGGGGATGTGGATCCCAGAGACGTGCGGGATCACTGCAATTCCGTCTCCGACAAGGCGCTGGCCGTGGCCGGCGGCGTGCTGGAGGGAATCCTGAACCGGAGGTGTGCGCTTGAACGGAAATAGACCGGTAACTCTGATTTTGCTGGCGGCTGGCGACAGCCGCCGTTTTGACGGAAACAAGCTTCTATATCCCCTGGAGGGAAAGCCCCTGTACCGCCATCTGGCGGATCGGATGGCGGCGCTTAAGGGGAGTACATTTAAGAAAATCTGCCTCGTGAGCCAGTATGAGGAAATCCTTGCCGGGGCGCGGGGGATGGGCTTTGAGGTGTGCCGGAATGACCGGAGCGATCTGGGGATTTCCCACTCGGTGCATCTGGGCCTTTCCATGGCGGGGGAGGAGGACGTCTGCTGTTTTGCGGTCTGCGACCAGCCGTGGCTTAAGGCGGAGACCGTGCGCGGCCTGGTGGAGGGCTTCCTGCGCTCGGGAAAAGGACTGGGATGCCTGGGATGCCGGGAGCGCGCCGGGGATAAAATCCGTCTGGGAAACCCGGCGATATTTGCTCCCAGATACCGCAGGGAGCTTCTCGCCCTCACCGGCGATGTGGGCGGGCGGAAAATCATAAAAAAACACCCGGAAGACCTGTATGTCTTCCAGGTGTCGGATGTGGCCGAGCTGGAGGATGTGGATACACGCAGTCAGCTTCCCGCCGCCTCCACATACTCCTCAGCGCCTTCGGAGTAGTAAATCTCCCCGTCTTCAGTCACAAAGATCCCGCAGACGTCCCCGATGGAGTCCAGCAGTGCCATCCCGTCCTCAAGCCCCAGCGAGAAGCAGGTGGTGCTGAGCGCGTCGCCGTCCACGGACCGCGGCGAGAGGATGGTGACGGACACGAGACCGTTCTGGTAGGGGTAACCGGTCTTCGGATCCAGCAGATGGTGATAGTTGACGCCGTCCAGCTCAAAATGTCTCTCATAGACGCCGGAGGAGACCACCGACATGCCGTTTACCGCCACGTTGGCGAAGGTTTCGGTGCGGCCGGCGAAGGGCTTCTGCAGCCCGATGTGAAAATCTGTCCCGTCCGGGAGCCCGCCGACGCAGAGCACATTTCCGCCCAGGTTGATGATGGCGCTCTCCACGTGTTTTTCTACGAGATAGTCCTTGAGGCGGTCGGCGATATAGCCCTTGGCGATGGAGCCCAGATCGATGGTGGTGTCCGGCGAGAGGAAGGTCAGATGATTTCCGTCCAGACGGAGATTTCTGTAATCCACCCGGGCGGCTGCCGCGGCGATATCCGCCCCGTCGGGAACCTGGGGCGAGCCGGAGGTGAAATCCCACAGCGAGCTTAGGGGCTCGATGGTGATGTCGAAGGCGCCGCCGGAAATCTCACAGTATTTAAGACCGGTGGCAATCAGGCTGGCCGTGTCGTCGGAGAGCTCAAACTCCGTCTGTCCCCCGCTTCGGTGGTTCATGCTGTAAATCTCGCTGCCCTCCAGGGTTTTGCTGAAAATTTCCTCGTAATCTTTACAAATGCGGATGCATTGGTTTAAGATAGCATTATTGCCCCCCTCGTAGAGGGTGATGGTGATGTAGGTGTTGAACAAAAACGTGGAGCGGCTTAAGGGCGGCTGGTGCACCCGCCGGCATCCTGTCAGGGAAAGGCCGAGGGAGAGGCACAGCGCGGTGATGAGCAGCATTTTTATATGTTTCATAGGATACCTGTCTTTCGTTGGGAGTATGATTTCAGTTTATTCTAGCAAAGGCGGTTGGCAAAGTCAAGAAAGGAGGCGCCCATGAGATCGACGGCGTCCTGGGTGGCCAGATACGGCGTGATGGTGGCCCTGGCCATTATTCTGAGCTATGTGGAGCTTTTATTTCCCATAAATTTCGTGGTGCCCGGCGTGAAGCTGGGGCTGGCCAATCTGGTGACCATCGTGGGGCTCTACCTGGTGGGAGAGCGGGGAACGGCCTGCGTGACGTTTACCAGGATCATTCTGGTGTACTTTCTGTTCGGGCGCACCTTCGGCCTCATGTACAGCCTGTTCGGCGGGGGTGTAAGCTTTCTTCTGATGGTTTTTGCAAAGCGCAGAGGGTGGTTCGGCACCGTGGGCGTCAGTATTATCGGCGGCATCGGGCACAATCTGGGGCAGATCATCGCGGCCTCCATCCTGGTGGGCAGCGGGTTTGTGTTCGCCTATTTTCCCGTGCTTCTGGCGGCGGGAACGGCGGCGGGGTCTGCCATCGGCCTGCTGGGCGGCATTCTCATCAGCCGCACGGAAAAATACATAAAAAACTTGTGAGCCCGCAGTCGTATCTGCTTGTGTTCGCGGAAAAATAAACGTATAATGGGAATAGAATACCGGGTATAAAAAAGGGAGGTCATAAAAATGGTATATGAGGCAATTAAGAAGCTGGTCTGTTACGGCCTGGAGACCGGGCTTCTGGAGCCGGAGGACAGGATCTACACGGTGAACCAGATTCTGGATGTTTTAAAACTGGACGAGTATGAGGAGCCGGAGGAGGAGTTTTCCGGCGTAAACCTGGAGGAGACGCTTGGGGAGCTTCTGGACTATGCCTGCGGGCAGGGCATCATCGAGGACAGCATCGTTTACCGGGATCTGTTTGACACCAGGCTTATGAACTGTCTGATGCCCAGGCCCAGCCAGGTGATAAAGAAGTTCTGGGAGGAATATGAGACCTCCCCGGAGGCGGCCACGGCCTACTACTACAAGCTGAGCCAGGACTCCGACTACATCCGGCGCTACCGCATCGTGAAGGATATGAAATGGGTGACCGCCACCGAGTACGGCGACCTGGATATCACGGTCAATCTGTCGAAGCCGGAGAAGGACCCCAAGGCCATCGCCGCCGCCAAGCTGGCGAAGCAGAGCGGCTATCCCAAATGTCTCCTCTGCCGGGAGAACGAGGGCTACGCCGGGCGCACCAACCATCCGGCCCGGAACAACCACCGCATCATCCCGATCACGGTCAACGACAGCGCCTGGGGTTTCCAGTATTCGCCCTACGTGTATTACAACGAGCACTGCATCGTGTTCAACGGCCAGCACACGCCGATGAAGATCGAGAAGAATACCTTCGTGAAGCTGTTTGACTTCGTGAAGCTGTTCCCCCACTATTTCCTGGGCTCCAACGCGGATCTTCCCATCGTGGGCGGCTCCATTCTGACCCACGACCATTTCCAGGGAGGAAATTACACCTTCGCCATGGCGAAGGCCCCCATCGAGCGGGAGATCTCCTTTGCCGGCTTTGAGGACGTGGAGGCGGGCATCGTGCACTGGCCCATGTCCGTGATCCGGACCAGATGTGAGGATCCGGACCGGCTGATCGAGCTGGGGGCGAAGATTCTGGCAGCCTGGAGAGGCTACACCGACGAGGCAGCCATGATCTATGCCGAGACCGACGGCGAGCCCCACAACACGATCACGCCGATCGCCAGAAAGAACGGAGATAAATTCGAGCTGGATCTGGTTCTGAGAAATAACCTGACGACGGAGGAATACCCCATGGGCGTCTACCATCCCCATGAGAAGCTGCATCACATCAAGAAGGAGAACATTGGCCTCATCGAGGTCATGGGCCTGGCAGTTCTGCCTTCAAGGCTTAAAGAGGAGCTGCGTCTCCTCGGCGAGTGCATCGTGGAGGGGAAGGACATCCGCGGCAATGAGATGCTTGAGAAGCACGCCGACTGGGTGGAGGAGTTCCTTCCAGAGTATGCGCCGGGCAGTGTGAATAAGGACACTGTGGACGGCATTTTAAAGGACGAGGTCGGAAAGGTGTTCAAGGAAGTGCTGGAGGACGCCGGTGTCTACAAGTGCACCGCACAGGGACGGGAGGCGTTTATGCGGTTCGTGGAGAGCGTGAACCGGATCTAAGTCTAAATCAGAATAAACAAACCGGGCAGGCCCGGATGCCTTGGAGCATATCACCTTAGCATCCGGAGACCTGCCCGGTCCTTTTTATCCTTTTTGAAAATCCTTTCTGTATGGGATGTTACTGCACCCAGGCTCCGTCCGCTCCCACACGGAGTCCGTCGGGAGTGGTGGTGTTGACCAGCATGGCGCCGGAGGCGTCGCAGTAGTACCACTTATTGCCCCACTGGATCCATCCGGTCTTCATCCAGCCGGACGCATCGAAGAAGTAGAGCTTGCCGCCGATGTTCTGCCAGTTGTTGGTGGTGTAGGAACCGTCCGCGTTGCGGTACCACCAGAGGTCTCCCTGCTGGATCCACTGACCGCCCTGCACTAGCGCGCCGTCGGGGCCCACATAGAAGCCGTCCGGGGTGGTGGTGTTGGTCAGCATGGCGCCGGAGGCGTCACAGTAGTACAGCTTGTTGTTCCAGTTGATCCAGCCAGTCATCATCCAGCCGCTGGGATCAAAGAAATACCATTTGCCGTTGATCTGCTGCCAGTTGCTGGTGGTGTAGGAACCGTCTGCGTTGCGGTACCACCAGAGATTTCCCTGCTGGATCCACTGACCGGAGCTGCTGCCGTTGGGGCCGGAATTGTTGAGGGAAATCTGGTCGTGGGAGAGGTTCTGGAAATGGGAAACCTCCCCGGATTCCACGTACAGCGTGTCCGAAGCGTTCCAGCTGTCGCCGTCATCCACGCGCACCTTGAAGGTGTATCTTCCGCTCTCATCGATGTATCCGTTAAAGTTGTAGACGTTGTTGTGTACGGTGATCGCGGAGGTCTTGGCGGTGCCGTTGCGGTAGAGTCGTACCTGGTACTTGCTGGAGCCGGTGTCGGTCCAGTGGGCGATGGCAGTGTCGTCATTCTCCCAGTAAGCCTCGTCAATGTCGTTCCAGCCGTCGATGTCGTTCAGCTGAACCGTGACGCGCATCTCCGTCTTGTCGTTAAGGATAGAGGGGGTGCCGCTCAGCTTGGCGCCCTCGCCGCTCAGCTTAAAGATGCTGGAGCTTTTGCTGGAGAAGTAGTATCCGTCGTCAGCCTCCAGATAGACCTTTACCTTCGGGGTGTTGCCGGAGGTGGTGACATCGTAGTCATCAACGTAGAAGTCTCCCTCGCCATCGACCGTGACTTCCCTGTCGTAGGTGTCAAATGAAAAGTTAAGCTTTATGCTCGTGATTTTCTCTCTGTCCTCGTCGTCTGCCCAGGAAGTCATGGCAAAGGCGGCGGCCATAATGCCGGCGGCCGCTAACAGCCGCACAGCCAGTTTTGCGTAGCGTTTCATAAGTGTACCCCCCTTATCTTATTATTTTATGTAGGTGAAATTAGATTCTTCCGCCGTCTGCTCCGACAGTGGCTCCATCGGGAGTCGTGGTGTCGTGGAGCATGGCGCCGGTGGTCGGATCACAGTAGAACTGACGTCCATCCCAGTCGATCCAGCCGGTCTTCATGTAGCCGTTCTCGTCGAAGAAGTACCAGTCTTCCTTGATCTGCTGCCAGCCGTTGGTGGTGTAGGAACCGTCGAAGTTGCGGAACCACCAGCCGTTGTCATCCTGTACCCACTCACTGACGCCGTTAACGCCCGGGCCCTCGAGTTTTACTTCCTCTTTCGTGTTGGCTGCCTTCTGGGCATCCTCGAACTCCTGGGTCACGTAGAGCATCTCGGATGAGGTCCACTCGCCCTTGGTGTTGTAGTAGTTGACCGCGCGGACTTCGAAGTGGTAATCGCCCTTCTGCTTGATCATGCTGGTGAAATCAAACTCAGTCGCATCGGTAACCTCCGCCACGGAGCCAACCTGCTCGATGGTGATGGAACCACGGAACAGTCTCACCTGGTACTTCACCGCGTCGGCCGCGGGAGCCCAGCTGCCTGTGAAGGAGCCGTCTGCGCTCCAGTTGGCGGTGGCAACATCCAGATCACGTCCGTCGCCGACCGGATCCAGGGTAACTTTCAGGGTCGCGGTGGACTTGTCCTCGGAGAGGGAAGCGCTCACATAGCGGGCGCCGTTCTTTAAGTCGAACACGCTTCTGTTGTAGAGCGGGAAGTAGTGGTTCTCGTCACAGGTGATAACGATCTCGGCCTGCGGAATGCTGTCCAGCTGCCAGGTCTCGGGCTGGTTGATCAGCGTGGCGCTGGTCACGGTGTAGCCCTCCGCTAAGGGAGTCACGGTGACGGTGCCGGTGGTGCCGCTCTGTCCGGCCTCAATGGTGTTGGAGAAAGAGAGTCCGATGTTTAATACCCTTTCTCTGTCGTTGGCCGCCAGGGCTGTCCCTGCGAACAGGGTAGTGATCATGCAGGCGGAAAGCACTGCAGATAAAATCTTCTTGGTTAATTTTCGCATTGGAATATCCCTCCATTTGTTTTTAGATTTTGTTTTATTATACATGATATTCGGTCATATGTTAATAAAGTTTTGCTTGTTTTTTTCTTACAATTATTTACGAAAGGGAGAGCCGCGGGAGCCCTCCCTTCCTTATTAATCCTTGAATTTATCCGTCGGAGCCATGAAATGATACATGTTGTAGTAGGACTCGATCTGCGCGTCGGAGACGGGGAGCGACGGAATCAGCCCCGTGCAGTCCATGGCGGAGCAGGACTGGATGTCCACCTCGTAATCGTTGGGATCGTACTTATTGCCGCGTTTTTCTTCCATAGAAATCACCACCTTATAAAAATATTGCCGCAAGGTTAGTGTCTGCCCCGGGAAGGAAAATACAGCTGGTAAATTTTTTGAAAATCTAAAAGCGGGCGGCGTCGCGGACCGGAGTCCAGAGCGACGCGAGACGTTCCAGGGAGAAGGCCGCGTTGGCCGGGCTGGTGGACGGGAGCTTTACTGCCTCCCGGTTTGTGGCCGGCAGGCAGTATTTCTTATATAAATTAAAGGAAGTGGCTCCGTTGCAGAAAATCTGCCGGATATCCGCGGCGTCCAGAATGCGGTTTAAATCGTTGGGAACCACGTTTTTTATGGAGCTGTCGCTGGAACCGGTGATCTCACAGGAGGCGATGACGTCCCACACGGCGATGTGATTTCGCAGGAGAAAGGCGCGCTTTTCTTCGATGGAGGCGGGCGGTTCCCCGCCAAAAAGCGCCGCCAGAAGCCGCCAGAAGCGGTTCTGCGGGTGATGGTAGAAAAAATGTCCCTCCCTGGATTTTACAGACGGGAAGGAGCCCAGAATCAGAACCCGGGAGGTCTCGTCGTACACCGGGGGAATCTCGTGATTTACGCGGTCTGACATGTGTCTGCCTTCTTTCGGAAATATTTTTCAAAATTATACACCGGTGGGGAAAGAATGTCCAGCGCGGCCGCAAAACTGGTCGCATATGCCGGAGTTTACAGCATTTTTATATTGTTTTTATTGATTTATGGAGACACTGACACTATAATGGTAAAGGACAGCGAGTACATCCGCTGGTTAGAATGGAGAAACACATATGGAGAACAACAATCAGAAGAAAAACGACGGAAAATTTCCAGGGGGTTCGACCTGGGGTGTGCTGGCGATTCTCATGCTGGTGACTTTTCTGGCGGTCAGCTTTATGAATGACTACTGGAAGAAGAGCAAGAGCGAGGCACTGTCCTACACAGAGTTTATTGAGATGCTGGATAACGGCGAGATCGACGAAGTCATCTCCGGCAACAGCAAGATCACCATTATACCCAACAGCAAATCAGACAAGTACATCGGCACGGACGACCAGTACATGGGCCTGGTGGAATACTACACGATCCGCATGGAGGACGACAACCAGCTAAGCCAGAGGCTTCAGGATGCCGGGGTGGAGTACCGCAAGGCCGAGACCGACACCAGCGCCAGCATTCTGGCGATCATTCTGGAGTGGGTACTGCCGTTCGCCCTGATGATTTTCCTGTTTAACATCCTTATGACGCGCATGGGCGGCGGAGGCGGCATCATGGGCGTGGGAAAGAGCAACGCCAAGGTCTACGTCCAGCGTGAGACCGGCGTCACGTTCAAGGATGTGGCCGGCGAGGACGAGGCCAAGGAGTCTCTGACGGAGATCGTGGATTTCCTTCACAATCCCGCCAAGTACACGAAGATCGGCGCCAAGCTGCCGAAGGGAGCCCTTCTCGTGGGCCCGCCCGGTACCGGTAAGACGCTGCTTGCAAAGGCGGTGGCCGGCGAGGCGAAGGTGCCGTTTTACTCCCTGTCCGGCTCGGACTTTGTGGAAATGTTTGTCGGCGTGGGCGCGTCCCGCGTGAGAGACCTGTTCAAGCAGGCCCAGCAGTCGGCGCCCTGCATCATTTTCATCGACGAGGTGGACGCCATCGGTAAGAGCCGTGACTCACGCATGGGCGGAAACGACGAGCGCGAGCAGACTCTGAACCAGCTGCTCTCCGAGATGGACGGTTTCGACTCGTCGAAGGGACTTCTGGTGCTGGCCGCCACCAACCGGCCGGAGATCCTGGATCCGGCGCTCCTGCGCCCGGGCCGTTTCGACCGCCGCGTGATCGTGGATAAGCCGGACTTAAAGGGCCGTATCGAGATTCTGAAGGTGCACTCCAAGGATGTGCGCCTGGATGACACCGTAGATTTCGAGGAGATCGCCCTGGCCACCTCCGGAGCCGTGGGCGCGGATCTGGCCAACATGATGAATGAGGCCGCCATCAACGCCGTAAAGCACGGCCGGCAGGCGGTGAGCCAGAAGGATCTGTTCGAGGCCGTCGAGGTGGTGCTGGTCGGCAAGGAGAAGAAGGATCGCATCATGAGCCAGGAGGAGAGGCGCATCGTCTCCTACCATGAGGTGGGCCACGCGCTGGTGAGCGCCCTGCAGAAGGACGCGGAGCCGGTGCAGAAGATCACCATTGTGCCCCGCACCATGGGAGCCCTGGGCTACGTCATGCAGGTGCCCGAAGAGGAAAAATATCTCAATACGAAGAAAGAGATCCACGCCATGCTGGTGGGCTATCTGGCCGGCCGCGCGGCGGAGGAGATTGTGTTTGACACCGTGACCACCGGCGCGGCCAACGACATCGAGCAGGCCACCAGAATCGCCAGGGCCATGGTCACCCAGTACGGCATGTCCGAGAAATTCGGCCTCATGGGCCTTGAGACCCAGGAGAGCATGTATCTGACCGGCCGCACCGTGTTAAACTGCGGCGACGCCACCGCGGCGGAGATCGATAAGGAGGTCATGCAGATCTTAAAGGACGCCTACAACGAGGCCAAGGAGCTGCTGTCCGCCAACCGCGATGCCCTCGACGCCATCGCTGCCTTCCTCATCGAGAAGGAGACCATCACCGGCAAGGAGTTCATGGAGATCTTCCGCCGCGTCAAGGGACTCCCCGATCCGGCGGAGGACGAGAAGAAGGAAGATCGCATTGCCGCGAAGACGGACGAGTTGCAGGAAACCAGTGCCGGGTCTGCCGATGGGACGCAGGAAACTGTTTCCGTGGCCGATGGAAGCGTGATCGAGCTGCCGATGCAGGAGGAGGTTTCCGGACAGGAGGATGCTCCTCAGATTTAAAATATCGGATTTCAATGGAAGCCGCTGTTGGGAGACAGCGGCTTCTTATACGTTTTATGTAAGAAAGATGTAAGGGTATTTCTATATATTTCCGGCCGGTCTGGTGGTAGTATATCCCTGTAAACGGAGGGGAATGGGAGAATCCCCTGGGAAAACTGCATACGCCAGATTTGAAATGGCAGGAGGTTGAAAAAATGAAAAAAATCACACAAACGGTCTGTGCTCTCGCGGCATGTGTGCTGCTTATCCCGGGCTGTGCGGCAGCCGGGGAAGGGGACAGGGAGGCAGAACAGGCGTCGAGTCTGACTGCTCAGACGGAGGCGGCTGCCCACGATGACGGGACAGAAGCTGTTCCAGCGGGAAGTGAGACGGAAAATGAGACAGAAACAGAGATGGAAACAGAAACGGAGGAGACAGGAGCGGTTGATCCTTCTCACTACAGCGATGCGTCGTCCCTGCCTGCGGACGAGGTGGAGCAGTACGCCGGGACGGTAAAAAGGCTTATTCTGGACGGCGAATGGGAGGCAGTGGCGGATGAGATGCGCTATCCCGCCATGGTTGACGGACAGACCGTGGATTCGAGGGAGGAGTTCCTGGGACTGGGCCTGGAGAGCGGACTGAATCCATACTTTTTCGTGGAGCTTGAGGAGGAGACCTGCCATGAGATGTTCTGTACCTATGATGGAATTATGATGGGGAAAACAGGACGCGTGTGGCTTCTGCAGACGCCGGAGGACGGCGCCTTGAAAATCAGAAGCATAAACGGACTGAAGGAGGATTTTGGCCTCCCTGGACAGGTCTGCATCACAGGAAGCCAGGAGGACATCACACCGGTCTCCATGACAGTCCTTCTGCAGAATGACACGGATCTTAGAGTGGTATTTGGAGACGACTACAAACTCATGAAGGCCGGAACCGGAGGAGCAGGTGTGGAGGAGCTGACCCCCATTGCGGAGACGGGCTACAATGACATCGCCTATATGCCGACCCGCGGAGAGCCGGTGACTCTTACGGTGAACTGGGAAACCCGGTACGGAGCGCTGGAACCTGGAAGCTACGGCCTCATAAAGACAGTCCGCGATCTGGACGCCGAACCCGGAACAGGCGAGTGCGAGAGAGGATTCTGGTTTGTGATTGAGGGAGAGGAATAGGAAGAACGTCACAGCTGCCAGGGAGCGGGGAGAGGAGGAGCGGGAGGGGAAAGTTCCAGGAGACTCGATGGGTGGAACTAAGGCCCGCAACGTGTGGACCTAAGTTCCACCGAATCGAGACCTCAAGTCACTTTCCCCCTCCCGCTCCTCCTCTCCCTGCTCCCTGGCGGCTGTGACTTCCGTGATTCCCTATTGACAATTTCCCCCATGTTTATTAGAATACAATACAGGCTCTTTTCTGAGCCTGCTTTTTATTTCACAAAAAATTGTTAGGAAGCGAATTAAGTACGAGGTGATTTGAGAATGAGTGAAACGACAGTGAGAGAGGGCGCAGCCCGCGAGCCGGAGAACAAGATGGGCGTCATGCCGGTGAACCGTCTGCTGATTTCCATGTCTGTTCCCATGGTTGTCGCCATGCTGGTGCAGGCGCTCTACAACGTGGTGGACAGTATGTTTGTGGCCCGCTTAAACGAGAACGCCCTGACGGCGGTTTCCCTGGCCTTCCCGGCGCAGAACCTAATGATTGCGGTGGCCACGGGAACGGGAGTCGGCGTCAACGCCATCCTTTCCAGAAGCCTGGGCGAGAAGAATTTCAAGAAAGCCAACCGTGTGGCCAACCACGGCGTGTTTCTGGCGCTGATGAGCTACATCGTGTTCGCGGTTCTGGGACTTCTGCTTTCCCGCCGCTTTTTCTTAATGCAGACGGACATCGAGGAGATCGTCAATTACGGCGCGGATTACCTGTTTATCTGTACGGTATTTTCCTTCGGTATTTTCGGGCAGATTGCGTTTGAGCGCCTCCTGCAGTCCACGGGAAAGACCTTGTTTACCATGTTTACCCAGGGAACGGGAGCTATTATCAATATTATCATGGATCCGATTCTTATTTTCGGACTGTGCGGCTTCCCGAAGATGGGAGTGGCCGGCGCGGCGGCGGCCACGGTGCTGGGGCAGATTGTCGCCATGTTTATGGCCATTTTCTTCAATCTGAAATGGAACAAGGAGATCCGCCTTTCCGTGAAGCGGTTCTACGTGTCCGGAAAGATCATCCGCCAGATCTACGCGGTGGGCGTTCCCTCCATATGTATGGCGGCCATCGGCTCCGTTATGACCTTCGGGATGAACAAGATTCTGATTGCCTTTACCTCCACGGCGACGGCGGTATTCGGCGTGTACTTCAAGCTGCAGAGCTTTATTTTCATGCCGGTGTTCGGTTTAAACAACGGCATGGTGCCCATCATCGCCTACAACTACGGCGCGGGTAAGCCGGACCGTCTGCTTAAGACGTTAAAGCTGAGCATTTTTTATGCGGTGAGCATTATGCTTCTGGGCCTTCTGATTTTCCAGGTATGCACGAGACAGCTTCTTATGATATTCAACGCTTCCGACCACATGCTGTCCATCGGCGTCCCGGCCCTGCGCATTATCAGCTTAAGCTTTATTTTTGCAGGCTTTTGTATCATCTGTTCCTCCATGTTCCAGGCGCTGGCCCACGGATTCTTAAGCCTTTCCATCTCCGTGGTCCGTCAGCTGGTGGTGCTGCTTCCGGTAGCCTTCCTGCTTTCCAGAACCGGAAACCTGGAGCTGGTGTGGTGGGCATTCCCGTTGGCCGAGCTGTTCTCCACGACGCTGACCGTGATATTCCTCCGCCATGTGTACCGGAAGGAAATCAAGGGTCTGACCGGCAGACTGCAGGAGGACGAATAGGCAGATTCGTAAAAATAAAGCCCGGACGGGCACAACGAAAAGGAGCTTCGCGAAAACCAACCGGTTTTGCGAAGCTCCTTTTCACGTAAATTGAGAATGAGGGTATAAAAGGGGTAAGTTTTAATGAGGGGGTGTCATTAAAAGCAAGTGTTATTTACTTGCTGACTATATACTACAACATAATTCTTATAAATCAATGTGTTTTGTATAAAAAAACTATAAATTATTTGGAAAAAATTTGGACCAGCATCAGTGGTAGAGCTTTTTGTGCTCGTACACCGGCTCGCAGGTCAGATTGATTCCCAGTTTGGAGAAGACCTTGATGTCCACGTCGGAGAGCATCACCGAGGTGTGCACCTGGCAGCCCTTGAGCTTTGAGAGGTTTTCCAGGGCCAGCTGGGCGTTTTTGTCCATGGCCGCGCTCACGGAGAGGGCGATGAGAACCTCGTCTGTGTGGAGTCTGGGGTTCTTGCTTCCCAGATAGTCCACCTTTAATTTCTGGATGGGCTCGATGGCGTGGGGCGCAATCAGGTGCACGTCGTGGGGAATGCCGGCTAAGAGCTTCACCGCGTTTAAAATCAGCGCGGCGGATGCGCCTAAAAGGTTGCTGGTCTTTCCCGTGACAATGCGTCCGTCGTTCAGCTCCATGGCTGCGGCGGGGGAGTGCAGGGCGGCGGCCCGCTCGTTGGCGGCGGGTACGGTGCGGCGCATCTCCTTGGTGAGCTTGGCCTGCTTCATCAGAAGTTCGATCTTGTAGACCTCCTCCTCATTCCCCTCCTCGCGGACGAGGCGGGCAAGGGCCTGGTAGTAACGGCGGATGATCTCCTGCTTGGACGCCTCGCAGCAGACCTCGTCGTCGATGATGCAGTTGCCGGCCATGTTGACGCCCATGTCGGTGGGGGATTTGTAGGGATTTTCCCCGTAAATGCCCTCGAAAATGGCGCTTAAGACCGGGAAAATCTCGATGTCCCGGTTGTAGTTGACCGTGGTCTCGCCGTAGGCCTCCAGGTGGAAGGGGTCGATCATGTTCACGTCGTTTAAATCGGCGGTGGCTGCCTCGTAGGCCAGGTTCACCGGGTGCTTGAGCGGGATGTTCCAGATGGGGAAGGTCTCAAACTTGGCGTAGCCGGCCTTGATGCCCCGCTTGTTCTCGTGGTAGAGCTGGGAGAGGCAGGTGGCCATCTTGCCGCTGCCGGGGCCGGGGGCCGTGACGATGACGAGCGGCTTCGTGGTCTCGATGTAGTCGTTCTTTCCGTAGCCGTCGTCGCTGACGATCAGATCCACATTGCTGGGGTAGCCGTCGATGGTGTAGTGTCTGTATACGCGGATGCCCATGTGCTCCAGCTTGGACTTGAAGACATCGGCGCTGACCTGGCCGGAATACTGGGTGATGACCACGCTTCCCACGTAGAGGCCGGTTGCGGTGTACGCCTCGATGAGACGGAGCACGTCCACATCGTAGGTGATGCCTAAATCGTGGCGCATTTTATTTTTCTCGATGTCGCTGGCGCTGATGACGATGATGAGCTCCGCCTGGTCGGCGAGCTGCAAAAGCATCTGGAGCTTGCTGTCGGGGGCGAAGCCGGGCAGCACGCGGGAGGCGTGGAAATCGTCGAATAACTTTCCGCCAAATTCCAGATACAGCTTGTCACCGAACTGGCTGATGCGCTCTCTGATATGCTGGGACTGCGTAAACAGATACTTTTCGTTGTCAAAACCTATCTTCATGTGTGTATTCCTCTTCTCGTCAGATTTTTTCTAATGGTACCATTATCCTACAAAATTTCCATTTTGAGTAGTAGTTTTTTTAAAAAAAGTAAAATTTAGTTTTTGAGGGGCACTACTGCTTCATCAGCTGCCAGACGGCCTCCTTTACCATATCGCAGAAAGCCCGGACATAAAAAGGCTGGTTGATGTTCTTATGCCAGATCAGCTCGACCCGGAGCGGGTAGTTAAAATTTTTCACCGGGAAAATGTGGATTTTACGGGAAGGTTCACATTTTTCATTGTGCTCTCTGACCCGCAGGGACAGCATTCTGGGAATCAGAGCGGCGCAGAGACCGGTGGAGCACAGGAGAATGTGGGTGTCACAGTCACTGATGTGGTAGGGCGTCCGCTCCAGGCTGATTCCATGGTCCAGAAGATGCTGGCGGATGATAATGTTCACGGCCCCGGTTTCATAGTAGAGGGAAAACGGGACCTGGGAAAATTCCGAAAGGTCCACGCCATCGTAAAATTCGGGAAGCCGGCGGCTCCCGAAATGCTGCTGGAACAGACTGTCGCTGATAATGAGCTGCATGCTGTCCGTGGCTACAGGCATTGTGGAAAAAGACGGATTGCGGGAGGCGTTGACGCCTAAAATAAGATCGACGGAGCCGTCCATCAGAGCCTGTTCCAGGACAACGGTATCGTTGATATAGAAGGAGACCTCCACATTAGGAAAATGCTCATAGTATTTTTTCAGGGCCAGAGGGAGTATAACCTGGGCCCGGGAGGTGCTGAGTCCCACGGTAAAGGAGCCTTTTGTCCCATCTGAGATCTCCTTCAGTGTGTGCTCCATGTTATTTTCCAAAACCTGGACACTTCGGAGAAACTGGTACATGACTTCCCCGGCTTCGGTCAGGGAGAGAGCCGGTTTCCGGTTAAAGAGGGCTACGCCGTACTCCTCTTCCATACGGCGGATATGGTCACTGACACATTGCTGGGTCACAAAAGAACGTTTGGCGGCCTTCCCAATGCTGAGTTCCTCCGCCACGGTCATGAATATTTTGAAGCTCTGTCTCACATTATTTCCTCCCTGTATTCATTTCCTGGATATTATAACCTTGGAAATGACAAAATTCAACAAGAAAAAACTTGAAATAAAAGGTGGATGTGCTGAAAAAACTGAATACTTGAAGTGGTGACAAGAAAAATATAGAGCACTGACAAGGAAAAGTTTGGGACTGAGAAAGGAGCAGATGAACCGCGAATCCAAAAGCACAAGTTTTTTCAGAATATATGGAAAAATCTACTTGTTTTTCTTTGTGGATTCTCTGTGCTACCATTGTCTTACAAAGGAAAGAGTACAAGGAGGGGAAAGACAGAGAGTTTATGGAGAGAGAGCAGGAAATGGCGAGAGAGCTGCTGAAGGGGGCTTACGATCTTCACGTTCACAGTGCTCCGTCCCATGTTAAGCGGGCGTTAAATGATTATGAGCTGATGGAACAGGCGCAGGCGGCAGGGATGGCGGGGGTCATGATCAAAAATCACTATGAGTGTACGGTTGGAAGGGCGCAGGCCCTGAACCAGACCGGCCTTTTTCAGACCAAGGCGTATGGCGGACTGGTGTTAAACTGGCCGACGGGGGGACTGAACCCCTATGCGGTGGAGAGCGCCATGCGGCTGGGAGGCCGGTTTATCTGGCTTCCCACCAGAGACGCCGGGCACTGTCTGACTTTCGGAAATATGCCGGGGGATTTTTTTGACAGGCCAGGGATCCGGGTGATAGACGAACAGGGGAAGCTGAGAAAAGAGATTTACGAGATCTTTCAGATTGTACGCGCCTACGGAGGTGTGCTGGCGACAGGACATGTGAGCCTGGAGGAGGCCATGCTGGTGTGCCGGAAGGCGAGGGAGTATGGGGTAACCACTGTCCTCACCCATCCAGAGTGGAGAAGGACCAGGGTCCCCCGTGAGGTTCAGCGGGAACTGGCAGAGACAGGGGTGCGGATTGAGAAAAACTACGCCAATGTGGAGGACGGGGACTGCAGCCTGGAGGAGATGGCCGAAACCATACGGCTGGTGGGTTCCGGAAACGTGTTTCTCTCCACGGACCGGGGACAGGCGGGAAAGGAGCTTCCCGTTCTGTGCATGAGAAAATTTCTGGAGGGGCTCCTGAAGCTGGGATTTTCCGCGGAAGATCTGAGGAATATGGTGCAGAGGGTGCCCGGAGAGCTGGTGGGAGAAGGATAAGTATGTGTTTTTAAGAGACAGCGGAGCGACCGCGCAGACAGAAAGGAGTAAGGAAAATGAAAAAGAGGGCCTGTATGGCCGCCGTACTGGCGGCGGCAGGGATTCTGACGGCCTGTTCGGGAGGTCAGAAGGAGAGCGGAGAAAAAGTGTTTCAGATTGGTTTTACCACCGCGGCGGTGGAAAATGACCCCTATTACATTTTTGCAAAGAATTTTTCCGACCTGGTGTCGGAAAAAAGTGGAGGGAGCCTTAGGATCGACGTGATGGGCGGCGGTCAGCTGGGACAGGAGGGGGAAATGTTTACCGGGATGCAGATCGGCACCACGGATATGGCCGTCATGACCAATGCTTATGCCAGCGGCTATGTGCCGGCAGCCGGACTGTTTGACCTTCCGTTTGTTTTTAAGGACAATGAGACGGCGGCGGCGATTCTGGACGGGGACATCGGACAGTCGGTGCTAAAAGAATTTGACCGGTACGGGGTGAAGGCCCTGGCCTGGGGAGAGGGAGGCTTCCGCCACCTGGTAACCAAGGAGAAGGAAGTACGGGTTCCACAGGATTTTAAGGGTCTGAAAATACGGTGCATGGAGACAGAGAGCTACATTGCCACCTATGGGGCCCTGGGAACCAACGCGGTGCCGATGGCCTGGTCGGAGACCATTACCGGCCTTCAGCAGGGAACCATTGACGGGCTGGACATCCCCATCAGCGTGACCTACACCAACGGATTTCCGGATATTGCAAAGTATCTGAATATGACGGGGCATTTCTACTCGCCTCTCATCATATGTGTGTCTGGGGAGCTCTATGATGAGCTGTCCCCAGAGGAGCAGACGCTTCTCAGGGAGGCTGCAGTGGAAGCGGGAAAGCTGAGCAGAAAGAATAATGCTGAGCTGGAAACGGTGATGCTGGAGGAAATGGAAGCGGATGGGATGACCGTGGTGCGGGATGTGGACACGGCGGCATTCCAGGAGGTTCTGGGATCTTTTTATGCGGAAAGAGCAGAGACCATCGGGGGAACCTACGTGGAGGATCTTCTGAAGGCTCTGGAGGAAATGGAATGATTGGGGAGAGGAGGAACAGTAGGCTGATATGTTGGAGAGAGTAAAGAAAGCGGTGGAAAGGCTTCTGCATTTTATGGTTTCAGCGGCTTTTCTGGTTTTGATATTTGCCTGTGTGCTTCAGGTGTTTACGAGGTTTGTGCTTAACAATTCCCTGTCCTGGACAGAAGAGCTGGCCCGGTACGCTTTTATCTGGGCGAATTTCCTGGGGGCGGCCATCTGTACCCAGAAGGAGACCCACGCCACAGTGACGGCTGTGACGGACCTGCTTCCCAGGCGGGCCGGGGCCGCGACGAAAATTCTGGCCAATGTAGTGATTATTCTGGTTGCGTTGGTATTGATCGGGTACGGGTTTAAGGTGGCTTCGGCGGTAAGGCTGCAGCTGAGTCCGGCCCTGCGGATCAGCATGGCGCTCGTGTATGGAGCGGCGCCTGTGTGCGGCGTGTTTGTGCTGTTTTATGCTGCCTTAAATCTGGCGGCGCAGGTGAAACGTTTTAAGGGGGAGGAGACAGTCTGATGGTAGGTATTATGTTTATAATTATGCTGGCGCTTATTTTTGTCGGGGTTCCGGTGGCGTTTTCTATCCTGGGCTCGGGAATCTGGTTTCTCCTGGCAACGGATATGAAGCCGCTGGCCCTGGTGTGCCAGAGAGCTGTGACGGGGCTCGACTCCTTTCCGCTGCTGGCGGTTCCGCTCTTTGTGTTTGTGGGAGATCTGATGGACCGGGGAGGCATTTCCCGGCGGATGATCCGGTGGGCGGAGAGCTTTCTGGGGTGGATGCCGGGCGGCCTGGGCGTGGTCACGATTGTGTCATGCGCCGTCTTTGCGGCTCTGACTGGCTCCGGGCCCGCCACGGTGGCAGCCATCGGGAGCATCATGATCCCGTCTCTGGTAAAGAATGGGTATCCCATGAAAACGGCGGCGGGCATGGCGGCGGCAGGAGGGGCGCTGGGACCGATTATCCCGCCCAGCATTCCCATGATTATTTACGGCGTTACCATGGGCGTCTCCATCCCGCAGATGTTTGTGGCCGGGATTGTGCCGGGCCTTCTGCTGGCGGCGCTGCTGATTCTTGTGAATCTGGTGATCGCGGTGAAGAATCCTGAGATTCTGCGCCATCGGGGAACTTCCTTTTCCATAAAAGAGGTGCTTAAAAATACCTGGTCCGCCCTGGGGGCTCTGCTTTTGCCGGTCATTATCCTGGGCGGCATCTACAGCGGCGTGTTCACTCCCACTGAGTCGGCGGCAGTCGGCGTGGTTTACGCCCTGTTTGTAGGCATTTTTGTTTACCGTGAGATCAAGCTGTCGGACATCCCGAAGGCACTGGTGAAGTCCATGGAGACGGCGGCCATGGTTGACATTATTATTGCGGCCGCCAACCTGCTGTCCTGGATCATGTCTGTGACCCAGGTGTCAACGGTTATCATTGAGGCGCTGTCCGCATTTATTCTTAATAAATATGTGTATCTGCTGGTGTTAATGCTTCTTCTCTTTGTGGTGGGAGCGCTGATGGATACGGTGGCAGCGATCATTATTATTGCGCCGGTCATTGTGCCCATGGGAATCCAGCTGGGGCTTGATCCCCTTCATCTGGGAATGATCTTTGTCATAAACCTGGTCATCGGCTATGTGACGCCGCCTTTTGGCTATAACCTGTTTACGGCCTGTTCGGTTACGGGGCTTAAATTTAATCAGGTGGTAAAGGGTGTGCTGCCTTTCCTGCTGATTGAGATGGCGGCGGTTATGCTGTTTGCCTATGTGCCGTCCCTTACTACCTGGCTTCCGGAACTGTTGGCGGGAAGCTGATAGACGCGGGGCGCGGTTAGCCTTTTACGGCTTTCCACGCCCCGTTCTTTTTATTCCTTTTTTAATTCTTCTATCATCAATCTTTCGATTCTGACTACGTCCGGCTGCGTTGGTGTAAAACGGACACCTCTATGCAATAAACCGATGATCTTGCGGGCTGTCTTTTCTAACTCCTGTATTAGCTTTGGATCGGCTATTCTTACAGCCTGTCCGCCTTTTATGTATTGTCCATCAATATACTGCGCGGTGGCAGGAAACATATCTTGAAAAAGAAGTACTGTTTTGCGGTCAAAGATTTTAACAATCCTGATTGTATCTGTCGGTTTATGCTGCTCTTTTTTCTTCCGTATCAGATGTTCAAATTTTTCGACTTTTGAGCTGCAGGGAACCAGCCAGTAAAGTCCAGTTTCTTTATCAAGGAAAGCAAAATAGTGTGGACGCTTTGTATTTTCGTAATTGATTTTCAGATAAGGGTCATTTACCTTTGTGAAAAATTTGTTTGATACAAAGTAAAGGTTACCAGCATCAATTTTCATACGTTTACCTCATAAAGATGAAGTCCCTTACCGTTGCCGGCAAGGGACTTGGAAACTTTTTCACGGTCTATTTATTATTCGCATGACCGGGAGCGAACCACTTTTTCACGGCCTATTTCTAATCCGCATGACCGGAAGCGGACTACTTTTTAGGCGGTTACCCACCTGTTACTATTATTATACATAGATGTTATAAATATTTCAAGAAAAAAGTAAAATTTAGTTTTTGTGGTCAAATATCGCCGGGAATGGTATAATAGGAATACTTGGCGAGAGGAATTTACAGAAAATGAGAAAATTACTGTTAACAGGGGCGGCCGCACTTGCCCTGGCGGGGTGCACGCGGTATGAGCCGGTGACGGATTTTTCGCCGGCCCCGGCGGCAGAACGGCAGTCGCCGTCGGATACGCCGATACAGACAGAAGCCGGAGTACAGCCGCAGGCAGAAACCGGAATGCAGGCGGAGGCGGAGCAATATGCGTCTCTTGTCCGCAGCCTGTACGCGTCGATGGAGGACGTGTTCGAGGAGGTTTCCCGGCCGGAGCCGGTGAAGGTGAAGGCCATCTATGTGACGGGCTACGCCGCGGGCGTGCCGGCTATGATGGAGGAATACATCCGGCAGATCGACGAGACGGAGCTGAACGCCGTGGTCATCGATTTTAAGAACGACGAGGGGCGGATCACCTGCCCGGTCGCCACGGGAGTCATGGGCGAAATCGGGGCCGGCACGGGCCTGGTGGAGGACATGGCGGGGCTTATTGCCGGGCTGAAGGAGCACGGCATCTACACCATTGCCCGCGTGGTCACCTTTAAAGATCCCTATCTGGCGGAGAAAAAACCGGAGTGGTGTCTGAAGACAAAGGATGGAAACATCTACAGGGATAAGAAGGGCGACGCCTGGATCAATCCATATAATAAGGAAGTCTGGGAGTATCTTGCCGAGGTGGTCGGGGAGGCCTGCCGGCTGGGATTTGACGAGGTGCAGTTTGACTACATCCGCTTCAACACGGATTCCACGATGAAAAATGTGGATTTTGAGCAGGCGGGCACAGAGGGAAAGTCCAAGACGGAGATCGTGACAGAGTTTACCCGTTTTATCGGCGAACGGTTTGAGAGAACCGGGATGTTTCTTTCCGCGGATGTGTTCGGGGCTATCATCGGCAGTCCGGTGGATGCGCAGAGCGTGGGACAGTCCTACGGGGAGATCGCCGCGAACATGGATTACATCTGCCCGATGATTTACCCCTCCCACTACGGGGACGGAAATTTCGGACTGGATCACCCGGACCTGCACCCCTATGAGACCGTCATGGGCGCGCTGACCCAGTCGAAGGAGGAGCTGGCCCTCTATCCGGAGGAGCCGCAGGCCGTCGTGCGGCCCTGGCTCCAGGATTTCACGGCGTCCTACCTGCGGCATTACATGCATTACGGTCCCGGGGAGCTGAGGGCGCAGATCGATGCGGTCTACGACGCCGGGTACGAGGAGTGGATTCTCTGGAACGCCTCGTGCAATTATTCCTGGGAGGGGCTTCTTAAGGAGGAAGAAAATGGACAGAACACCGAGGGCGGGGGAATTTTACCGCCACTTTAAAAATAAACTGTATCAGATCATCACCGTGGCCACGCACTCGGAGACCGGGGAGCAGATGGTGGTGTACCAGGCGCTCTACGGGGATTTTAAGACCTATGTGAGGCCGCTCTCCATGTTTGTGAGCCCGGTGGACCGGGCGAAATACCCGGACGTATCGCAGGAGTACCGCTTTGAGCGGGTGGAGCTTTCCGGGGCTGACGCGGCAGAGAGAGCGCGCGTGGCCGGCGACTGCGCAAATGCGGCGACAGAGCGAGAGAGCGCGGCGGCAGGCGCGCACGTCCCGGACGAGAACACCCCGCTTCACCCCCTGTTCTTCGAGTTTCTGGACGCCGATGACATTCCCGCGAAGCTGGCGGCGGTGGCCCGGATGATCAATAAGGACGACCAGGGGCAGGAGCATCCGCTGGTAGGACAGCGGGAGCTGGACGCCATGTTCCTGGCGCTGGACATGAAGCCGGAGAGCGGGGATGCAGCCCGTCTGCTGGCGTCCGTGAGAAAACATCTGGAGACACAGCTTCGCTACGACGGGAGCCGGCTGCGCAGATGACAGGTGAGAATGCGATGTTTAATATAGAAGAAGAGCTTAAGAAACTCCCGGCCCAGCCCGGCGTTTACATCATGCACGATGCGAAGGACGAGATCATTTACGTGGGAAAGGCCATCAGCCTGAAAAACCGGGTGCGGCAGTATTTTCAGAGCAGCCGCAACAAGACGGCCAAGATCGAGCAGATGGTGTCGCGCATCGCCAGGTTCGAGTACATCGTCACAGACTCAGAGCTGGAGGCCCTGGTGTTGGAGTGCAACCTCATAAAGGAGCACCGCCCCCGGTACAACACCATGTTAAAGGATGACAAAAGCTACCCGTATATCAAGGTGACGGTGGGCGAGGATTTCCCCAGGGTGCTGTTTTCCAGGACCATGAAGAAGGACAAGTCGAAATACTTCGGCCCCTACACCAGCGCCGGGGCCGTGAAGGACACCATCGAGCTGGTGCGCAAAATCTACCGCATACGGACCTGCAATCGCAGTCTTCCGCGGGATATCGGAAAGGAGCGGCCCTGCTTAAACTACCACATCAAGCAGTGCGACGCGCCCTGCCAGGGGTATATAAGCCGGGAGGAGTACCGGGAGTCCGTGAACCAGGTGCTGGAGTTTTTAAATGGCCGCTACGAGCCGGTGTTAAAGATGCTGGAGGAGAAGATGCTGGCGTTCTCGGAGCAGATGGAGTTTGAGAAGGCCATCGAGTACCGGGAGCTTTTATCCAGCGTCAAAAAGATCGCCCAGAAGCAGAAGATCACCAGCCAGAGCATGGAGGACCGGGACATCATCGCCCTCGCCAGGGACGAGCGGGACGCGGTGGTGCAGGTGTTCTTTGTGCGGGAGGGCCGCCTCATCGGGCGGGATCATTTCCATATACGGATCGCCACGGCGGAGGACGACGGGCAGATTCTCTCCAGCTTTGTGAAGCAGTTCTACTCCGGCACGCCCTTCATCCCCAGGGAGCTGTGGGTGCAGGCGCCGCTGGACGACGAGGAGATCATCGGCCAGTGGCTGGGAAGCCGCAGGGGTCAGAAGGTGAAGATCATCGTCCCACAGAAGGGGCAGAAGGAGCGTCTGGTGGAGCTGGCCCAGAAAAATGCGGCGCTGGTGCTCTCCCAGGACCGGGAGCGCATCAAGCGGGAGGAGCTTCGCACCATCGGCGCCATGAACCAGGTGGCCGGATGGCTGGGGCTCACCGGCATCCACCGGGTGGAAGCCTTCGATATTTCCAATATCAGCGGCTTTGAGTCGGTGGGTTCCATGGTGGTGTTCGAGGACGGACGCCCCAGGCGCAACGACTACAGGAAATTCAAGATTAAATGGGTCAAGGGAGCCAACGACTACGCCTCCATGGACGAGGTGCTGACGCGCCGGTTCAGCCACGGGCTGAGCGAGGCCGCAGAGCTTACGGAGAACGGCGAGGACAGACAGTACGGAAGCTTCACCCGCTTCCCCGACCTCATCATGATGGACGGCGGAAAGGGGCAGGTGAACGTGGCCCTGGCGGTTCTGGAAAAATTAAATTTAAGTATCCCGGTCTGCGGCATGGTAAAGGATGACAATCACCGCACCAGGGGGCTCTACTACAACAACGTGGAGATCCCCATCGACCGCTACGGGGAGGGCTTCAAGCTGATCACGAGGATACAGGACGAGGCGCACCGCTTCGCCATCGAGTTTCACAGAAGCTTACGGAGCAAGGAACAGGTACATTCGGTGCTTGACGATATAGAGGGAATCGGGCCGGCCAGAAGAAAGGCGCTGATGCGGTATTTCAAGACCATCGAGGCCATCCGGGACGCGACGGAGGAGGAGCTTTCGGGCGTCCCCCAGATGAATAAGCGCTCGGCAAAGCAGGTTTACGATTTCTTTCACTGATGGAAGGAGAGGACAGAAAGATGTATGGAGTTACAATCGAGGAACTGATTCAGAAGATGAATCTGGTCAACAAAACGCCGGAGCTGGACACGGAGAAAATCGTGGTAGCCCACCCGGACGTGAACCGCCCGGCGCTGCAGCTCACCGGATTTTTCGAGCATTTCGACCGGGAGCGGGTGCAGATCATCGGGTATGTGGAGTCCGCCTACTTAGAGCGGCTGGATGAGGAGAAGCGCAGGGAGGTCTACGAGAAGCTCATTTCCTGCAATATCCCCTGTCTCATCTACAGCCGGGGCATGGAGCCGGAGCCCGTGGTTCTGGAGCTCTGCAGCCATTACGGCGTGCCCTGCATGGTGTCCCATCAGACCACCTCGGATCTGATGGCGGAGGTGATCCGCTGGCTCAAGGTGAAGCTGGCCCCGGTGATCAGCATTCACGGGGTTCTGGTGGACGTATTCGGCGAGGGCGTGCTGATCATGGGTGAGAGCGGCATCGGAAAGAGCGAGGCGGCCCTGGAGCTCATCAAGCGCGGCCATCGTCTGGTCAGCGACGACGTGGTGGAGATCCGCAAGGTCAGCGACGAGACGCTCATCGGCTCCGCGCCCGACATCACCAGACATTTCATCGAGCTTCGCGGCATCGGGATCATCGACGTGAAGACCCTGTTCGGCGTGGAGAGCGTGAAAAATACCCAGTCCATCGACATGGTGATCAAGCTGGAGGAGTGGAGCAAGGATAAGGAGTACGACCGCCTGGGCATGGAGGACCAGTACACCGAATTTCTGGGAAATAAGGTCATCTGCCATTCCATCCCCATAAGGCCCGGCCGGAACCTGGCCATCATCGTGGAGTCCGCCGCGGTCAACTACCGCCAGAAGAAGATGGGCTACAATGCGGCCAAGGAGCTCTACAAGAGAGTACAGGCCAATCTGGCGCGGCCGGATTAAAAAAGACCAGGAGTCAGAGTATGTCAGAGTTTGAAGAGAAACTTAGAAAAATAGTAAACGAGGGGGAACTCTGGGTCAATGAGCCCATGAGCGCCCACACCACCTTCCGCATCGGCGGCCCGGCGGATTTTCTTGTGACGCCGGGAACAGCCGGCCAGCTTAAGGAGATTCTGGCGCTGTGCCGGGAGGAGAACCAGCCGTTTTTCATTTTAGGCAACGGGAGCAATCTGCTGGTGGGCGACCGGGGCTACAGCGGAACCATGATCTGCCTGTCCCGGCTCTCCGCCGTGGAGACGGAGGAAACCTGCATAAGGGCCCAGGCCGGCGCGCTTCTGTCAAAAATTGCCAGGGAGGCCTGCGAGCGTTCCCTGGCGGGCTTCGAGTTCGCCGCGGGCATCCCGGGGAGCCTGGGAGGCGCCGTGGTGATGAACGCCGGGGCCTACGGCGGGGAGCTTAAGGACGTGCTTGTAAACGTCACGGTCATGGACCGGGAAGGAAATATTCTTAAAAAGACGCCGGAGGAGCTTTGCATGGGCTACCGGACCAGCAGCGTTTTATCCGAAGAATATGTGGTGCTGGAGGCGGAAATAAATCTGGAAAAAGGCGACAGGCGCCTGATCCGTGCCCGGATGGACGATCTGGCCGCCAGACGGCGGGAGAAGCAGCCCCTGGAATACCCCAGCGCCGGAAGCACCTTCAAGCGGCCGGAGGGGTATTTTGCCGGAAAGCTCATCGACGACGCGGGTCTTCGCGGGTTCCGGGTGGGCGGCGCCCAGGTGGCGGAGAAGCACTGCGGCTTCGTGATCAACCGGGAACAGGCCACCGCCGCCGACGTCATGGAGCTCTGCCGCCGGGTGAGCGGCGCCGTGAAGGAACAGTTCGGCGTGGAGCTTGAGATGGAAGTGAAAACCATTGGAAATTTTTGATTTCCGGGAGGAAAAAAGATGCGTCTTGTGATTGTCACGGGAATGTCCGGCGCGGGGAAGACGACGGCGCTTAAGGTACTGGAAGATTTTGGATTTTACTGTGTGGATAACCTGCCCATCCCGCTGATGGAAAAATTTGCAGAGCTGGTAAACGAAAACAGCGGGGATATTAAGAATGCAGCCCTGGGGATCGACATACGAAGCGGCGAGGAATTAAGCCACATGGCGAAGGTTCTGGACGGCTGGAAGAAACGGGGCGTTCCCTATGAGATTTTATTTCTGGACGCCGCGGACGATGTGCTGGTGAAGCGCTACAAGGAGACCCGGCGGAGCCATCCGCTGGCGGGGCTGGAGCGCATCGACCGGGGCATCGAGAGGGAGCGGGAAAAGCTCGGATTTTTGAAAGAGCGGGCCGGCTACATCCTGGATACCAGCACGCTGCTTGCGAAGGAGCTGAGGCGGGAGATCGAGCAGCTCTTCGTGGAGAATGAGGCGTTCGGGAACCTGTTCGTCACGATCCTCAGCTTCGGCTTCAAGTACGGCATCCCCCAGGATGCGGACCTGGTGTTCGACGTGCGGTTTCTTCCCAACCCCTACTATGAGGAGCATTTGAGGACCAGGACGGGCGAGGAGAAGGAAGTGCAGGATTTCGTGAAGCAGGGCGGAACCGCGGATATTTTCATGGAAAAGCTGGGCGATATGATCGAATTTCTTCTTCCCAACTACGTGTCGGAGGGGAAGAACCAGCTGGTCATCGCCATCGGCTGCACCGGCGGAAAGCACCGCTCTGTGACCATCGCTAAGGAGCTTCAAAAAAGGCTTTCTTCCCACCGGGAGATCGGTCTCAAGCTGGAGCACCGGGATATGGGGCGGGACGGCGGGGGAGCCGGAAAATAGATTAAAGAGGTGAGGATATGTCATTTTCCTCGAGCGTCAAGGATGAGCTCTCCAGGCAGATCAGCCCGGCGAGACATTGCCAGATAGCGGAAATGGCTGCCATTATCAGCCTGTGCGGGCGGGTGCAGATCTCAGAAAACGACGAGTATGCCATCCGCATCCAGACAGAAAATGTGGCTGTCGCAAGAAAATACTTTACATTATTGAAAAAAACATTTAATATAGGAGCAGACATTTCGATCCGGAGGAACGCCTACTTAAAAAAGAGCCGCACCTACACGGTGCTGGTGTCTGACCACGAGGAGGCGCTTCGCATTCTGCAGGCAACCAAGCTCATCGATGAGCACGGCGAGGTGGGAGAGAACCTGTCCCTGGTCAAGAACATCGTGGTTCAGAATGCCTGCTGCCGGCGCGCATTCATACGGGGCGCGTTTCTGGCATCCGGATCCATCAGCGATCCCGAGAAGTTTTACCACTTCGAGATCGTGTGCGCCACCATGGCGAAGGCGGAGCAGCTTAAGAATATCATTCTCACCTTCTCCATCGACGCCAAGATCGTGGCGAGAAAGAAATATTTTGTCGTTTACATCAAGGAAGGCAGTCAGATCGTGGACATCTTAAATGTGATGGAAGCCCACGTGGCGCTGATGAACCTGGAGAACATACGCATCATGAAGGAGATGCGCAACAGCGTCAACCGCCAGGTAAACTGCGAGACTGCCAACATCAACAAGACGGTATCCGCTGCGGTCAGGCAGCTGGAAGATATAGAATATATCAGGGATACTGCCGGGCTTTCGAGCCTTCCGGACAATCTCTACGAGATTGCCCAGATCCGGCTGGATAGACCGGAAGCCACACTGAAGGAGCTGGGCGAAGCCTTAAGCCCTCCGGTGGGCAAATCTGGAGTGAACCATCGCCTGAGGAAGCTCTGCGCCATCGCCGAACGGCTGAGGGAGCAGGACAAGGACATCTGAAGTATAACAGTGTGCTCCGTTTTTGTTTTTTGGAAATGAGGAGGAAGATTATGACAAGCAAAAAAGTTACCATCAAACTGGAATCGGGTCTGGAAGCGAGACCTGTGGCGATGCTGGTCCAGGTTGCCAGCCAGTATGACAGCGACATTTATGTGGAGAGCGCTTCCAAGAGGATCAACGCCAAGAGCATTATGGGCATGATGAGCCTGGCTCTGGGGAGCGGAGAGAACGTGGTCGTGGAGGCCAACGGCTCCGACGAGGAGGCGGCGGTGACGGCCATCGAGGACTATCTGAGCAATAACTAAAGGACGGATATGGCGGGAGTGTTGAGAAAGAGGCGTAGGCCGCTTTGGCGACGCTCCCTTTTTCATTTAAGGCGCAAGTGTGCGCCTGGCGCACACTTTTTTAGATAAAATTTACGACGGGAGAAGAAGAGAATGGCATTTACACATCTGCACGTTCATACGGAGTACAGCCTGTTAGACGGCTCCAGCAAGATAAAGGAGCTGGTAAACCGGGCGAAGGAGCTTAATATGGACAGCCTGGCCATCACGGATCACGGGGTGATGTACGGCGTCATCGACTTTTACCGCGCGGCGAAGGAGGCGGGCATCAAGCCCGTCATCGGCTGTGAGGTCTACGTGGCCCCCGGCTCCCGGTTCGACCGGGAAAATGTAAACGGCGAGGACCGCTACTATCACCTGGTCCTGCTGGCGGAAAATGACACAGGCTACCACAATCTGATGAAGATCGTTTCCAAAGGGTTTGTGGACGGCTTTTACTATAAGCCCAGGGTGGATATGGAAGTTCTTGAGACTTACCATGAGGGCATCATCGCCCTCAGCGCCTGCCTGGCCGGCGAGGTTCCCAGATACCTGGCCAGAGGGCTCTACGAGGAGGCAAAAAAGGCGGCTGTAAAGTACAGGGACATTTTCGGGGAAAATAACTATTTCCTGGAGCTGCAGGATCACGGCATCCCGGCGCAGCGGACCGTGAACCAGGGGCTGGTGCGCATGAGCCAGGAGTTAAACATCCCGCTGGTGGCCACCAACGACAGCCACTACACGTTCAAGGAGGACGCGGTGCCCCACGACCTTCTTTTATGCATCCAGACCGGCAAGAAGGTGACCGACGAGAACCGGATGCGCTACGAGGGCGGACAGTATTATCTGAAATCCGAGGAGGAGATGGCGGCCGTCTTCCCCTATGCCAGGGAGGCACTGGAGAACACCCACAGAATCGCCGAGCGCTGCAATGTGGAGATCGAGTTCGGCGTGACCAAGCTCCCCAAATACGACGTGCCGGAGGGCTACGATGCCTGGAGCTACTTAAATAAGCTCTGCGAGGACGGTTTTGCCGAACGCTACCCGGAGGACGACGGGAGCCTCAAGGAGCGGCTGCACTACGAGCTGGATGTCATTCACAGCATGGGATACGTGGACTATTTCCTCATCGTCTGGGATTTCATTCATTTTGCCAAGTCCCACGGCATCATGGTGGGGCCGGGACGCGGGTCGGCGGCCGGAAGCATCGTGGCCTACTGCCTGGCCATCACCGACATCGATCCGGTGAAATACCAGCTGATTTTCGAGCGCTTCTTAAACCCGGAGCGCGTGTCCATGCCGGATATCGACGTGGACTTCTGCTTCGAGCGCAGGCAGGAGGTCATCGACTACGTGGTGGAGAAGTACGGCAAGGACCGGGTGGTGCAGATCGTCACCTTCGGTACGCTGGCCGCCAAGGGCGTGGTCCGCGACGTGGGCCGCGTGCTGGATCTCCCCTACGCCAAATGCGACACCATCGCGAAGATGATTCCCGGGGATCTGGGAATGACCCTGGAGAAGGCCTTAAAGGCCAGCCCGGATCTGAGAAACGCTTACAACGAGGACGAGGAGGTTAAATATTTAATCGACATGTCCATGCGCCTCGAGGGCCTTCCCAGGCATTCCTCGATGCATGCGGCGGGCGTGGTCATCAGCCGCGAGTCCGTGGACGAGTACGTGCCGCTCTCCAAGGCGGCGGACGGCACCATCACGACCCAGTTTACCATGACCACGCTGGAGGAGCTGGGGCTTCTGAAAATGGATTTCCTGGGACTGCGCACGCTGACTGTGATCCAGAACGCGGTGGACCAGGTGAAGAAGAACCGGGGTGTGGCCATCGATTTAAAGGCCATCGATTACAATGATAAAGCCGTGCTGGAGTCCATCGGGACGGGAAAGAACGACGGCGTGTTCCAGCTGGAGAGCGGCGGCATGAAGAGCTTTATGAAGGAGCTAAAGCCGGAGAATCTGGAGGACATCATCGCCGGAATCTCCCTGTACCGCCCGGGCCCCATGGATTTTATTCCCAAATATCTGAAGGGCAAGAACGACAAGAGCTCCATCACCTACGACTGCCCCCAGCTGGAGGCGATCTTAAAGCCCACCTACGGCTGTATCGTCTACCAGGAGCAGGTTATGCAGATCGTCCGCGACCTGGCGGGCTACACCTGGGGCCGCAGCGACCTGGTGCGCCGCGCCATGTCCAAGAAAAAGGGAGAGGTCATGGAGCGGGAGCGGCAGAACTTCGTCTACGGAAACCCGGAGGAGGGCGTGACCGGCTGCATTCACAACGGCATCGACGAGAAGACGGCCAACACCATCTACGACGAGATGATCGATTTCGCCAAGTACGCCTTCAACAAGTCCCACGCGGCGGCCTACGCGGTGGTTTCCTACCAGACGGCCTACTTAAAATACTATTATCCCATGGAGTTCATGGCGGCGCTCATGACCTCGGTGATCGATAACATCACCAAGGTGTCCGAGTACATCCTGTCCTGCCGGCAGATGGGCATGAAAATCCTGCCGCCGGACATCAACGAAGGGGAGAGCGGCTTCTCCGTCCACGGCGACAGCATCCGCTACGGCCTGTCCGCCATCAAGAGCGTGGGAAAATCCGTGGTGGCCGAGATCGAGCGGGAGAGAAGCGAGCGGGGATATTTCACCTCGCTGGAGGATTTTGTGGACCGCATGAGCAACAAGGAGGTCAACAAGCGGACGCTGGAGAGCTTCATAAAGTCCGGCGCCCTGGATTCCTTGCCCGGCACCAGGAAACAGAAGCTTCTGGTGTCCGGCCAGCTTCTGGATCAGAAGAACAAGGAAAAAAAGAGCGTGCTTGAGGGCCAGATGTCCATGTTTGACTTCGTGGCCGAGGAGGACAAGAGCAGCTTCCGCATCACCTTCCCCAACGTGGGCGAATTTCCCAAGGACGAGCTGCTGGCCTACGAGAAGGAGATTCTGGGGATCTACGTGAGTGGTCATCCTATTGAGGCCTACGAGGGCCTGTGGCGGAAAAATGTGACCGCCATGGCCACGGATTTCATCGTGGACGAGGAGACGGGAAGCGCCCGGGTCACCGACGGCGGCTACGCCACCATCGGAGGTATGATCACGGGAAAGACCGTGAAAACTACCAGAAACAACAAGATGATGGCCTTTATCACCGTGGAGGATCTGGTGGGCTCCGTGGAGGTCATCGTGTTCCCCAAGGACTACGAGTCGAAGAGGGAGCTTTTAAACCAGGACGCGAAGGTATTTATCCAGGGACGGGTGTCCGTGGGCGACGACCCGGTGGGGAAGCTGATCTGCGAGCGGGTGATTCCGTTTGACAGCGTTCCCAGGGAGCTCTGGCTGCAGTTCGCGGATAAGGACAGCTACTTCGCCTGCGAGCCGGAAATCCTGGAAATCCTCAAATCCTCCGAGGGGCAGGACCAGGTGGTCATATGGCTTAAGAAGGAGCGGGCGAAGAAACTTCTCCCGGCCAACTGGAATATTCTGGCGGACCAGGAAATTATCGCCACATTGACTAAAAAACTTGGTGAAGAAAATGTCAAACTTGTAGAAAAAAATATTGAAAAAATGCGCCGGATGAATTAGAATGGAGCATGTACGAAAATAAATACAAGGCAATAGAACGGCGGTTCTGAGGGGGACGGCCGAGGAGGGAAATTCACTATGGCAAAAGAAGTAAAAACCATCGGAGTTCTGACCAGCGGAGGAGACGCTCCGGGCATGAACGCGGCGATCCGTTCCGTGGTGCGCACAGCCATCAATAAGGGTCTGAAGGTGAAGGGCATTATGAGAGGCTATGCGGGGCTTTTGCAGGAGGAGATCGTGGATATGAACGGCAGCAGCGTGGCGGATATCATTCACCGCGGCGGCACGATCCTCTACACGGCCAGATGCATGGAGTTCATGACACCCGAGGGACAGGAGCTGGGCGCGAAGGTCTGTAAAAAGCACGGCATCGACGGCATCGTGGTCATCGGCGGCGACGGTTCCTTCCGGGGAGCGGGCAAGCTCTCCGCGCTGGGGATCAACACCATCGGCATTCCCGGAACCATCGATCTGGATATTGCCTGTACCGACTATACCATCGGCTTTGACACGGCGGTGAACACCGCCATGGACGCCATCGACAAGGTGCGTGACACCTCCACCTCCCATGAGCGCTGCAGCATCATCGAGGTCATGGGACGCCACGCGGGCTACATCGCCCTGTGGTGCGGCATTGCCAACGGCGCGGAGGACATTCTCCTGCCGGAGCGCTACGACGGCAACGAGCAGGTGCTCATCAACCGCATCATCGAGAACCGCAAGCGCGGAAAGAAGCACCACATCATCATCAACGCCGAGGGAATCGGCCACTCCACATCCATGGCAAAGAGGATCGAGGCGGCCACGGGCATCGAGACCCGCGCCACGATTTTAGGCTACATGCAGCGGGGCGGCGCCCCCACCTGCAAGGACCGCGTGTACGCGTCCATCATGGGCGCCAAGGCCGTGGAGCTTCTCTGCAGCGGAAAGAGCAACCGCCTGGTGGCCTACCGGGACGGAGATTTCGTGGATTTCGATATCCAGGAGGCGCTGAATATGCGCAAGGATATTCCGGAGGATCAGTTCCAGATCAGTAAGCTGCTGGTGAGGTAAGATAAATAATAGAAGTGCGAGAGGGAAACGAAGCGAAAGGAGCTTTGTTTCCCTCTTTTCATGTATGTTTTTGGATGAGCGGTCTCTTTTTCTCACCCCAGAATCCGGAACGGCGTCCCCGCCGCGTCGCCAAAAATCAGCTGGAATGTGGATTTCTTCGACTGTTCCAAATGGTACGCCATCTTATCCGCCGCCGCCGTCCAGTCCTTCTGCAGGCAGGCCAGCGTGATGTCCAGGTGCTCTCTGAAGGTGGCCTCCAGACGGTGGTTGGACTGGTTTCCGGTCATGTGGCGGAAACGCTCGTTCTGGGTCTGCATCAGCGCGTAGTTTTTGTGCAGATAGACGTTGGGGCAGGAGTGGACGATCATCAGATGAAACTCCGAGTCCAGCTCGTAGAAATAGTCGTTGTTCTGAAAATATTCGCTGTCCGCGTTCTGGTGAAGAAAAATATCGTAGAAGCGGGCCAGCTGCTTTTCCGGGATCAGCGGTCCGTAGTTTCGCAGAATGTAGGTCTCATAGATCGTGCGGACTTCAAAAATCATGTTTACATCGTTGATGGACAGAGGGGAAACGGTGACGCCGCGCTTCGGTTTGATCTCCACCAGCCCCTCCTGCTCCAGGCGGCTTAAGGCATCGCGGACCGGCGTGCGGCTTAAGCCCAGCTCGTCCGTCAGAAGCTCTTCACTCAAGAACATGCCGGGGGCATACTCGCAGGTGATGATCTTTTTCCGTATGGCATTGTAGGCCAGTGTTTTGAGGTTCGTCTTAGGCATGAGGTCGATTCCCTTTCTGATATACAAGCTGTTAATACTACGATAGTAGCACATAGTTCCGGGAGTTGCAAGTATTGTATACATCTTTTTAACACGGCTCTCGAAAACATTGGTCAATATGTGCAAAAAAGGTGCTGAGAAAATGTGAAAATGCACGAAATAACAAAAAGAATCATGGAAACATATTGACTTTTTTGTAATGAACATGTATCCTTAGATGTATACAACACAGGACACAACGTGAATGTCATGAGAGTGACAAAATGAAAAACGGAGGTAATGGAACATGAAGGCGATTTGTATTGTTGAGCCTGGCCGGGTAGAAATCCGGGACATCGAAAAGCCGGTGAGAAAGCCGGGGGAGGCGCTTCTCAAGCTGCTTTACGGCGGCATCTGCGGAAGCGATCTGGGATCCTACCGCGGAGGAAATGCATACGTTTCCTATCCGAGAGTTCCGGGACATGAGTTCTCTGCCGAGATCGTGGAGATCGACGACAACGATCTGGGCCTCAAGCCGGGCATGATCGTGACCTGCAACCCGTATTTCAACTGCGGGCACTGCTACTCCTGCGAGCGCGGCCTGGTCAACGCATGTACGGACAACCAGACCATGGGCGTGCAGAGAGAGGGAGCGTTCTCCGAGTACATAACCATGCCGGTGGAGAGAATCTATGACGGCAAGGGTATCGATCCGAAGACGCTGGCGGCCATCGAGCCCTTCTGCATCAGCTACCACGGCGTGAGCCGCGCGGACATCAAGGCCGGCGACAAGGTGCTGGTGGTAGGCGCGGGCACCATCGGCGTGCTGGCAGCCATCGCGGCCAAAGCCAAGGGCGGAGAGGTCTACATCTCCGACGTGGCAGAGGGAAAACTGGAGTACGCCAAAGGCTTCGGCGTGGACGGCGTCATCTTAAACTCCTCCCCGGAGGCATTTGAGAAGAGCGTGGCTGAGATCACGAACGGAAACGGATTCGACGTGACCATCGAGGCCGTAGGTCTTCCGTCCACCTTCCAGAACTGCATCGACGCCGCGGCGTTCGGCGGAAAAGTGGTTCTGATCGGCGTGAGCAAGAAGAATCTGGATTTCTTCTTCACCATCATCCAGAAGAAGGAGTTAAACGTATTCGGCTCCAGAAACGCGCTCAAGAAAGATTTCTTAGAGCTCATCGACCTGGTGAAGGACGGCAGGGTGCCGCTGGAGAAGATCATCACCGACACCTACAAATTCGACGATGCGGTGAAGGCATTCGAGGATTTCGACAAAAACGCGGGCAACATGTTAAAGGTTGTCATCGACTTTACCTGATGCGGTTTCACCGGGAAAACACAGACAGGTATATAAAAGGAAAATCAAGAGACCGCCGGGAACCCCGGACGGCTTGATGATAAAATGGAAAGGGGAAATAAAAAAATGAAACTTAAGAAAGTAGTAGCACTCACAATGGCAGGAACAATGGCGATGGCAAGCCTGACTGCATGCGGCGGCGGTTCTGATACCACAGCCGATACCACTGCAGCAGCAGCGGAGGCCGGAGACGCAGCAGCAGAGGCCGGCGACAGCAACGGCGGCGCAAGCGGAACCGCAGAGGTTACCCTCCAGGTAGGCTTCGAGAACTCCATCAGCGAGCCCTTCGGACAGGGCGTTGAGAAATGGGCCGAGCTCCTCAAAGAGAAATCCGGCGGCACCATGGAGATCGCCGTTTACCCGGATTCCCAGCTGGGCGCAAAGAACTCTCTGATTGACTCCATGCTCTTAGGCGAGCCGGTCTGCACGCTGGCTGACGGCGCATTCTACGCGGACTACGGCGTAAACGACATGGGTATCCTGTTTGGACCGTTCCTTTTCGAGGACTGGGACGACTGCTGGACCCTGATCGAGTCTGACTGGTACAAGGGACAGGAAGCTCTCCTCGAGGAGAAGGGACTGAAGCTCTTAGGCTCCAACTGGATCTACGGCGACCGCCACACACTGACTGTAAATCCTGTAAACACCGTTGAGGACCTGGCCGGCATGAAGATCCGCGTTCCCGGTAACCAGATCCAGTCCTACGGCTTCGACGTTTTAGGCGCTACCTCCACCGGTATGGACTTAGGCGACGTTTACTCCGCTCTTCAGTCCAAGACCATCGACGGCGCTGAGAACCCGCTTGCAACCCTGTACGGCAGAAAGCTTCACGAGGTTGCCAAATATCTGATTCTTGACGGACATGTAAAGAACTTCACCACTCTGGTTTGCTCTGCTGACTGGTTCAACTCCTTAACCGAGGAGCAGCAGGGATGGCTCCTTGAGTCCTGTAAAGAGGCCGGCGAGTACAACAACGAGGTACAGCAGGCGCAGGAGCAGGAGTACTTACAGATGATGATCGACGAGGGCGTTACCGTTGTTGAGCCCAGCGAGGAAGTTCTCGATGGATTCCGCGAGAAGGCACAGGCATTCTACGAGATGGGCGACACCTTCGGATGGAGCGACGGCCTTTACGAGGAAGTACAGGCAGCAATGGGCAAATAATCTCTTAGTTTTCAAAGGAGAAGGAAAATATGAAAAAGGAAAATAAGGGGCTCTCCATCCTGGCGAACCTGGATATCCTTATCGCGGCAGCCGTGCTGGCTGTGCTGGTAGTATTAACCTTCCTGGGCGTAATCTGGCGTTACTTCCTTGCCCATCCGTTCACGTGGCTGGAGGAAGTCCAGATGGCATGCATGGTGTGGATCGTGTTTGCGGCGGGCGGCGCCGCCTTCCGCACCGGCAACCATGTGGCCATCGAGATGGTCGTGGATCTGATGCCGAAAAAAGCGCAGAAGGTTATGGAAATTCTGATTGGTATTGTAGTGTTCGTGGTGCTGGCATACCTGTTCTATCAGAGTATCGGATTTATCCAGATCTTCGTGAAGAGCGGACGTGCCACCAGCATGCTCAAAATCCCCTACTGGCTGATCTACGGTATCGCACCGGTATCGTTTGTGGATATGATCATCAGCTATGTGTGGAGCGTAAAGACCGGTGTTAAATCTGAGGCAAAGGAGGCGGCGTCCAGTAATGAGTAATGTATTATTAATTGCAGCGATTGTGATGCTGGTTCTTCTGTTCCTGAAGGTGCCGGTATACATCTCCGTACTTGGCGGAGCTATGGTTTACTTTGTTATGAATCCGGGGGTCAACCCGATCGTGTTCGCCCAGCAGGCGATCATCGGAACGGAGAAAATCTCCCTTCTGGCAATTCCGTTCTTCGTGTGCGCCGGTATCTTCATGAACTACACAGGCGTTACGAAGCGTATCATGGACTTCTGTGAGGTCGTGACCGGAAGACTTCCGGGCGGCCTGGCACAGGTAAACGTGCTTCTCTCCACCGTCATGGGCGGTCTGTCCGGTTCCAACATCGCGGACGCGGCCATGGAGGCGAAGATGCTTGTTCCGGAGATGACCAAGAAGGGCTTCTCCCTGGAGTTCTCCAGCGTGGTTACCGCGGCGTCCTCCATGATCACCCCCCTGATTCCTCCGGGAATCGCGATGATCCTTTACGGATGTATCGCCGACGTATCCATCGGTAAGCTGTTTGTATCCGGCTTAGGTGTGGGAGCGCTCCTCTGCGTGACCATGATGATTCTGGTTGGAATCATTTCCAAGAAGCGCGGCTACGGTACCATCACCACCGAGAAACTCACCTTAAACCGTTTCGGAAAGGCTCTTGCCCCGGCCATCCTGCCGCTGTGCCTTCCGATCCTGATCATCGGCGGTATCCGTTTCGGCGTGATCACGGCCACAGAGGCCGGAGCCGTTGCCATCATCTACGCGCTCCTTCTGGGTCTTGTATACCGTGAGATGAAGCTGGACAGCATCGTGACAGGCTTAAAGGAGTCCGTGGCGACCACCGCTTCCATCATGCTCATCGTGTCCGCTGCCAGCGTGTTCTCCTGGGTACTGACCAAGGAGCAGATCCCGCAGCAGCTCACCAACTGGATGATGACCGTTATCACCAACAAATACGTGTTCCTCATCGTCGTGAACGTATTCCTGTTAATCGTAGGTATGTTCATCGAGGGCAACGCGTCCATGATCATCCTGGTTCCGCTTTTAGCGCCCATCGCTGCAAACTACGGAATCGACGAGATCCAGTTCGCGATGATCTATATCTTCAACAACGCCATCGGCGCGCTGTCCCCGCCTATGGGAACGCTGATGTTCGTTACCTGCTCGATTACCAAGTGTAAGACCGCACCGTTCATCAAGGAAGCAGTTCCGTTCTACATCCTGCTTCTCATCAACCTGATGCTTCTCACCTGGTTCGAGCCGTTTACCACCTTACTGGTAGATGTGTTCTATTAAATGAAACCTTAAGACGCCGGCGACGGCATGTTTCGCGGTTTGCGGCGGCAGGAGAGTACCTGCCGCCAGAACCGCTAGTATAGTTTTGGAGGAAAATCAAATGGCAAAGAAAGAGACAGTAATTCAGTTTGGTGAGGGCGGATTCCTTCGCGGCTTCGTGGACTATTTTTTCCAGAAGTTAAAAGACAAGGGAATGTTTGACGGTTCCGTTGTGGTGGTTCAGCCCATCGAAAAAGGAATGTGCGAGATGCTGGAGAAACAGGGCTGCGAGTACAACCTGTTCCTGCGCGGCATCGACAACGGCGAGGTGGTGGACGAGCACACCCACATCAATGTAATTTCCAGATGCGTGAATCCCTACACCGACAACGAAGCTTACATGAAGCTGGCCGAGAACCCGGATTTCCGCTTCATCGTCTCCAACACCACCGAGGCCGGCATCGAGTTTGTTCCGGACAACAAGTTCGAGGACAAGCCCGCCAAATCCTTCCCCGGCAAGCTGACCCAGCTGTTATACAAGCGCTACCAGTTAGGCCTTAAGGGCTTCATCGTTCTCTCCTGCGAGCTCATCGATCACAACGGCGAGGAGCTGGAGAAGTGCTGCTTACAGTACGCTGACCTCTGGAACCTGGGCGAGGAGTTCAAGACCTGGTTAAAGAATGAGAACGATTTCTGTTCCACGCTGGTTGACCGTATCGTGACCGGATTCCCGAGAGACGAGCATGCGGCTCTCTGCGAGAGAATCGGCGAGCAGGACAACATGATGGACACCGCCGAGATTTTCCATCTCTGGGTCATCCAGGGCGACCACGAGGACGAGCTTCCGCTTAAGAAGGCAGGCTACAACGTGGTATGGACCGACAACGTGGATCCCTACAAGAAGAGAAAAGTGCGTATCTTAAACGGCGCGCACACCTCCATGGTTCTGGGCGCACACCTCTACGGCCTGGAGACCGTGGGCGAGTGCTTAAAGGACGAGAAGGTGTCCGCACTGCTCAAGAAATGCATCTTCGACGAGATCATCCCCACCATCGGCGACACCGAGGACAACCGGAAGTTTGGCGCGGCGGTTCTGGAGCGTTTCTCCAACCCGTTCATCAAGCACCTGCTTCTGTCTATCGCCCTCAACTCCGTCTCCAAGTTTAAGGCGAGAGTTCTGCCGACCATTTTAGAGTACAAGGAGAAATTCGGTTCTTACCCCACCGGACTCACCTTCTCTCTGGCCGCGCTGATCGCATTCTACCGCACCGACGCCGCCAACGACGGCGAGGAGATCATGAAGTTCATGAAGGACGCATCTGTTGCGGACATTTTAAAGAGAGAGGACTACTGGGGCGAGGACCTCACCTGCCTGCTCCCGGACGTGGAGAAATGGTATGCGCTCATTAAGGAGGAGGGCATGAGCCGCGCGTACGACGCTGTTCTTGCCGCAAAATAAGTATGCAGGATTTTGTAAAGATTAATAAAGAGGATAAGGTTGCGGTGGCGCTTAAACCCCTTTTAAAGGGCGCTGCCATCGAGGTGGACGGGGAGCAGGTCACTCTTTTAGAGGACATTCCCCAGGGACATAAGTTTGCCTTATGTGCCATCAAGGCCGGCGAGCCGGTGATCAAGTACGGTTTCCGCATCGGCTACGCGAAAGAGGACATCGGGAAGGGCTCCTGGGTCCACATCCACAATGTAAAGACGGCTCTCGGCGACATCTTAGAGTACCGCTACGAGCCGGACGGAAAGCCTCTGGCGCCCACAGAGGCCGCCACATTCATGGGCTATAAGAGAAATGACGGGAAGACCGGCGTCAGAAATGAGATCTGGATTCTCCCCACGGTGGGCTGTGTGAACTCTGTGGCCAAGCTCATCGAGGCCGAGGCGAAGAAACGCTTCCCGCTGGGCGCGGTGGAGGATATTATCGCCTTCAACCACCCCTACGGCTGCTCCCAGATGGGAGACGACCAGGAGAACACGAGAAAGGTGTTCGCCGACATGATCCATCACCCCAACGCCGCCGGCGTGCTGGTGCTGGGACTGGGCTGTGAGAACTGCAACATTCCGGTGCTCATGGACTACATCGGAGACTACGACAAGGACCGTGTGAAATTCATACAGTGCCAGGACTTTGAGGACGAGACCGAGAAGGCCTTAGAGCTGATCGGCGAGATCTACGAGGCGGCTTCTGGAGATAAGCGGGTGCCCTGCGACGCCTCCGAGCTGGTCATCGGCATGAAGTGCGGCGGCTCCGACGGACTGTCCGGAATCACCGCCAACCCGGTGGTGGGCGCGTTCTCCGACATCCTGATCTCCAAGGGCGGCACCACGATCCTCACCGAGGTTCCGGAGATGTTCGGCGCGGAGACCATTCTGATGAACCGCTGCAAGGACGAGGCTACCTTCGAGAAGACCGTGGACCTCATCAACGATTTTAAAAACTACTTTACGAGACACAACCAGACGATCTACGAGAATCCGTCCCCCGGAAACAAGAAGGGCGGAATCACCACGCTGGAGGACAAATCCTTAGGCTGCACCCAGAAATCCGGTTCCGCTCCGGTCTGCGGCGTCTTGGCCTACGCCGAGCCGGTGAAGGAGAGAGGACTGAATCTCCTCTCCGCACCCGGAAATGACCTGGTGGCCTCCACGGCCCTGGCCGTCTCCGGCGCTCAGATCGTTCTGTTCACCACAGGCCGCGGCACTCCGTTCGCGACCCTGGTTCCGACCATGAAGATATCCTCCAACTCCAAGCTGGCAGGCTTCAAATCCAACTGGATCGATTTCAACGCCGGCCGCATGGTGGAGGACATGACCAAGGAACAGGCCGCCGAGGAGCTGTTCAACTACGTGCTGCGCGTGGCCTCCGGCGAGAAGGTAAAATCCGAGGCCGCCGGCTTCCATGACATTGCCATCTTTAAGCAGGGCGTGACGCTGTAAATTTCTGATGGAAAAGAGAAGATGAGTATGGTATAATATCCCAAAACATCATAGGATCCCAGGGAGGTATCAGGCATGTCGGAGAAGAAGATACTGGAAGTACAGATGCTCGGAAGCATCACCGTCAGGTACGACAGGCAGCCGGTTGTGATACCGGGGGGGGGGTATTCTGATAAAAACGCTGCACCTGTTCCTCATGCTGATTTACGCAGGGGACAAGGGCGTGCCGCGCAATGAACTTCTGAATATCCTCTACGGACACGGAGAATGCGTGAACCCGGCCGGCGACCTGCGCATGGTCGTATCCCGGCTGAGAAAGCGGCTGCGGGACTATGGGATTCTTGAATATGCGGATATTGTCACATCGGGAGGAGTCTACCGCTGGAAAAGGAATGGACTCGAGGTTCGTCTGGACGCCAGAGAGTTTGAGGAGACGGCGGCGCAGGCGTTAGAGAGCGGTGATACGCAGACGCTTACGCGGGCCTGCGAGATATATGGCGGCGATTTCCTGCCCATACTGTCCGGGGAAAAATGGGTGGCGCACGTCCAGGCAAACCTTCGCGAAATGTATTTTAACTGCCTGCGCCAGGCGGCGGACAGACTGAAGAAGCGGCGGGAGTATTCCGCACTTCTGAAGCTGGCGTCGTCGGCCTGCAGTCTGTACCCCTATGAGGAATGCTGGATCATGAAGATCGAGTGCCTGCTTGCCATGAAGCGGTACGGCGAAGCCACTGCCCTGTACAACGAGGTGACGAATAAATATTTTTCCGAGGGATTTGAGCAGTCGGAACGGATGCTGGAGTTCTTCCGGATGATGAACGAGAAAGCCTACTATGTCCGCAGTGAACACGACATTATTTTAGACAGGCTGCGGGAAAAGAATGGGCCGGACGGTGCGTACTTCTGCAGTTATCCTTCGTTCATCGACTGCTGCCGCACGGCGGTGCGCATGGAGGAACAGATGCAGCTGAGCCACAGTCTGCTGTGCTGTGAGCTGCTGGACCGCAAGGGAAATCCGCTGGAGGAGCGGCGGGAGGACGCGGAGCAGGAGCTAAAGCAGATTTTCGGCGAGGTGCTGCGCCGGGGAGACATCTATACCTGCTACAGCATCGGCCAGTATCTGGTGCTTCTCAACGGGACAGATGCCGTGGAGGCGGAGCGGACAGCGGAAAGAATTGAGAAGGCGTACCGGAGAAATAAAAAGGGACGTCAGACCAAGCTTCGCTGCAGAGTTGCGGACGAGAAAACCGAATAAAAGAATCAAGACGCTTCTGAGGGACGACCTCAGGGCGTCTTTTTTTGTGGAGACATTTCAAGATAAGTAAAATTATGGGAAAAATACGATTGACTCAGAAGGGATGACGGGAGTTGTAACACGCTGTTTGCTATACTTCACTATGATAGAGAAAGAGTATGGATTTCTCTGTCATACATTTACAAATGGACCGCTGAATTCATTTGCAAATAGCAAGGAAAGGAGAGAAAAAGTATGGAAGGGCGTGGGAGATCGCGTGCCCGGAAGAAACGCCGGTACGCCTCACCGAAACGTCTGTTGTCATTCTTGCTGACAGCGGCCATGGTCTTGACCAATATGGGTCCGGATCTGAGTCTGGCTTATGCAGCGACCGCAACGGACGTGACTTTTGAGATGGAAGGCGCCGATCTGGTGCAGTCTGTTGAAGACGCGATTGCCGAGGACAACGAGGTTACGAAGGAAGATATCAATTTCACCGAAGGTGCCGTTGATAAATTCGAGAACCTGTTCTTCGGCGAAGGGAAGCTGTATGAAGCCTATCCAGAAATGGAAGGAGGCGATGCAGAGGCAGAGCTGCGTGTGTTTGTGCGGCTGCCCGAGGATGCGGATGATACGTATATAGTTACAGGAGACGAGGATCTGATTTTCCTGTATGTGAATAACGGAGAGGATCGGATTACCTGCAAGGCGGAGATTCACAGTGTCATAAACGGCAGAGAGAGAACGAAAACCACCAAAAAGGTGTCAATCAAGAGCTATCTGAACGCGTATGACACGATTTTCGGCGAAGGTACTGAGGTTGAGGAGGAAGAAGAAGTCGTGACGGCGACCAGTTCGGACGCCGATAAGGCGGAGCCGGAGGTTCCGACAGCGACGGATTCAGACGGTCAGGTATCTTTAAGCGTGAACGATGTCCCGCTTGTGACGGAGGCTCCGGTGGAGACGGCCACAGACTCTGATGCGCCGGAATCCGATGACGATGAGGCAGAGGTTCCGGAGGACACGGAGGCTGAAGAGCCCGCAGAGGAAGAGGAGATCACAGAGGACGTCGACAAGGAGGTCCCGGAAGCTCCAAAGGCAACTGACAAAGATCTGGTGGCCCTGGACTGGAACCGAACCGCCAAGGCGTGGGTGACTTCCTTGAACGCGCTGGGTCTTGAGAGATCGACAGAGGAAGGCTCCTATGTACTGACAGTCAATCATATTCTCACCGACGGCGGCGAGATGTGGGGCAAGGAAGAAACCATCGAGCTGACGGAAGAGGATTTCACCAACGGAGTGCTGAACACAGCTCCCTACGAGTATGTGAAGGATGGTATGGAGCTGGCTGGGAAAGCGCCGGTTGTGAGAGCGACCGATTTCCAGGGCGAAGACGGAACCTACGAGCTGACGGTGGATATGGAATACCGCGTCATGGACGGGTGGCATATCGTAAGAGAGACTGCACAGTCCGGTATTATGCTGATGGCGATCTATATCGGTGAGCTCGATGAGGTCGACATTGAGCCGGATGTGAATCAGATACCTGTCCATGTACAGTATGTATACGAAGGCGGAGTGACCGCTAAACCGGCGGAAACCATTATGGCGGTGAAAGAGGATCCGGAGGCAGAGTATGTGTTTGAATTAGAAGTTAAAGATATTCCGTCTGGATACTACATATCCATTGAAGATGATGAGTATGTACTGAATCCAGAGACGAATACGATAACAAGAAGATTTAAGTCGGATACTCAGAAAGACAGTCTTGTTATTACATTTGTGGCAGTCGGAGCTTCGTATAAAATTCAGAAGTATTTGCAGGAGCTGAATGGCGACTATACTGACGGGGGCATAACTGAAGCTTCTGGTACGGCTGGAGAAGTCACAGAGGTTGTAGCTGATACCGTGCCCGGTTATACGGCTCTGCCGATTAAACAGCAGGAAATCAAGGCGGACGGAACCACTGTAGTTGATGTCTATTATGTGCGGAACACGTACACGGTTACCTATGATACCAATGGCGGCTCTTACGTTAAGGCGCTTAAGGGGTTGTATGGACAAGAGGTACCGGTATATGGAAGCCATAAAAGTGAACAGCGGACTTGTACAATGGAAGAACATACCCATAGTTATAGTTGCTACAAAAGGATTAATGGGAGATGGACAACAATATGTGGGCATGAACCACATACGCATTCTAATTCATGCTACTCCATGGTAACGAGCTATGATCCGGCTCCTACCAAACAGGGATATACCTTTGCTGGATGGTACACGGATGAAGAGTTCACGCAGCGGGCGGCCGAAAAGCTTACATTAGTGTCAGATACAACGGTTTATGCGAAATGGGATCCTGCACAGGTAAGATATACGGTTGTCTATTACATTGAAAATGCGGACGATGATAATTATTCTTATCTGTCAAGCGAGGTAAAAACAGCAACTGTTGGCACAAGTGTGCAAGAAACAGCGGATACGGTGAATCCTGCCGGATTGGATACGACGAATTTTACGTTTGAATCTTCCGAGGAGAAAATGATAGCCGCAAATGGAAGCACGGTAATTCGCGTCAACTATGCCAGAAAAAAGTATATCTTGAAATCATATAATGAATTTACTGCTGATGGTGAGGTGGCTGGTCGGTGGGAGCAGGGTGAACACTTGACCTTATCTGCAAAATATGGTGCTACTATTACGGACTTGATGAACAAGAATTTTAATGTGCCGACCAATAATTATTATGCATGGTCAACGACCGGAAGAGATGGCGACAAGGTTGCTGTATTTGATACGATGCCGTCTGGCTATCCGTCTAACGAGATACCGGTATATAATCATACGTATTCTACAGAGAGGCAACAGGTTCTGCGTTATTGGCTAGAGAACTATAATGGGTCTAAAACAAGTACGAAAGATGGAAAAACCTATGGTTTGTACAAGGAAATCACCGTTCGATTCCAGTATATAGGTAAAAACGTTGATTTTTATGATTTTCCGGGATATACACAATATATTGCAGTGTTCGACGGAGAGGATAAAGAAAATTGGAGTCAAGTGACTACTCCGCATAATAAAAAATTGCAGGTAGACTTTTATTACGATGCCGATGAATATACCCTGGATTTATTCGGATATAATGGTGAGCAGCTTGCTTCGCATTCAGTCAAACTGGGAGCAAACATCCAGTCTTATCTGGCAGAACCGGAGAAGCCTGTAGAAGGAGCCACATTTAAAGGCTGGTATCTTGATCCTCAGCGTAGTGAAAAATATGCCGGCGATTATAAGATGCCGCAGGGTCTGAGTTTGTACGCCGATTGGGATCTTCCGACGTATACCGTGACTTATGTCAGTGAAGAAGAGACGATTCACACCGAGAGTGTTGAGTATCTTGGAACACCGGCGTCGTATATTTCTGAAAAAGAAGGATACGTTTTTGAAGGATGGTATGCCGATAAGGATGGAGTTACGGAAGCGGATCTGTTGAAGCCGGTTGAATCAGATATAACGGTGTATGCACAGTGGAGTGTTAATACACGTACACAGTATACGATTCTGTATCAAACTGAAGACGGAATCAATGTGCGGGATCCGGAAACATTCGATGGTATAGTTGGCACTGAAATCTCTGTCAAAGCAAAGACACCGACAGTCGAAGCGTATAAAGACTATGCTGTAAACGTAATGAGCGAAACCATTACTTTACAGGCTGCTGCGAGCCAGAATGTTATTACCTTTATTTATACGACGCTTGAAGGTTTGACTTATACGGTGCAGTATAAATATGGTAATACATTGATCCACCAGAATAGTGATATTGATGCGACAGCATCTCAGTTCCGTTACACACCGGATAAAGCTACGGTCGAGGCGCTTAAGGCGAAGGGCTACAACCTTATTGATGCCTACAAGGATGTGCAGCTTGTATCGAATAACGAGGAGAACATCGTTGTATTTAATTTAAGTATGGATACATATACCATTACCTACGAAGGTGTGGAAGGTGTGACTGCCTGGGGCGGTGAAACAAAGAATCCGAATCCGATCACCTATACGGTTAATTCGGAGAATATTACGCTCGTAAACCCGAGCAAGAATGGTTCCGAGTTTACTGGATGGGCATGTGATGATAGTACAGAAGTATTAAGCGGTAAGCATGATCCCATGGAAGTTGTCATCGAAAAAGGTTCCACAGGAAATCTGACATTTACCGCGGGCTGGGATGATATTGAAACTGAGAACATCACCGGAGACTATGCTGATGCTGAAGATGAAAATCCGAATGATGAGATATATCATCAGGGTGAAGCTGACTTAGCTGTTTATCTGGATGGAGAGCTCGTACAGTCAGATACGCTTAAATATGGATACCAGCAATATGCTTGTGTCGATATGGCAATCACACTGAAGGGTGATTACATCCTGAATAGCGTATATGCAGATCAGGTGGTAGCTACAGAAAATCCGACGGACATCTATGTAGATGGGAACGGCGTTATCCATGTAGACAATGTGGCGGATGAATCTACAGTTTACGTATATCTGACGACTAAGTACACGGTTAAATACGTTACGACTCCGGCAGGTTTGGTAACCAATCCTACAGATAATAATGTATACACGGTTGTCAATAAGGGAACAAATCCGGATGGCTACGAGGCGTATTTACCGAGTCTTGCGGAATACTTAACTACAATCAATGTTCAGGCAATGCCGCAGATAGACGGATATACGGCTACAGGGTGGACAACGGAAGCTGGAACCCCCCAGAACGCTGGGAACTGGGCTTTAAGCGATGCTCTTGATGCAGATGCAGCTGGTAGTGACACGGTTATTACATTGACTGCGATGTATGGTGCAAATTCTTATGCGGTAGGCATACAGTATTACTACGATGAAGCAAGAGATGAGTATGAGGGTGATGGCCAGAGAGTGTTCGGTACCACCTATACAATCAGTCCGGATTGGACAAAGACTCACGGCGGAAAGACGTATGCGCTTGACAGAGTGGAGAATAACAGTCTGACGGTAAGTGCGGATTTAAATGCGAATATCGTTAAGGTATACTATGCGCTGGATGAGAAGGATCCGGATGATCCCGAGAATCCGAACAAACCGGACGGAGTACCGGATAAATACCAGGCCGTGGTAACCTACATAGTAGTGAATGGAACGTTCGGAGACGACGGTGAGCAGGTAACCCAGTACTATGAACTGGCTGCGAAGAACGACAACGGAACGTGGACACCTGAGACAAAAACGCTCAGTGACATTCCGGAGCCGACAGCGAATACCGGCTACGAAAACGGAAGCTGGAATCCGGTGCCGACAGAAAGCACAGAGGTTGAGGACGGAGCCGAGTATACATATACGTATGTAGCAGAGGCGAGAACGCTTACAGTCAACTACATCATGGATGATGAGGAAGGCACTGTAATATATGACCAGTATAATTGGACTACTTCGTATGATGCAGAGTATGACCTGAGCGGACAGATTCTGACGGAAGTTGTTTATAAGGAAAAGACCTATTTGCTTGACAGCATAAAGGAAGGATCATCAGACATAAGCGGAACCGTGAAAGACAATGTAGTGATCACCCTGGTTTACAGTCTGGATGAGAAGGATCCGGATGATCCCGAGAATCCGAACAAACCGGACGGAGTACCGGATAAATACCAGGCCGTGGTAACCTACATAGTAGTGAATGGAACGTTCGGAGACGACGGTGAGCAGGTAACCCAGTACTATGAACTGGCTGCGAAGAACGACAACGGAACGTGGACACCTGAGACAAAAACGCTCAGTGACATTCCGGAGCCGACAGCGAATACCGGCTACGAAAACGGAAGCTGGAATCCGGTGCCGACAGAAAGCACAGAGGTTGAGGACGGAGCCGAGTATACATATACGTATGTAGCAGAGGCGAGAACGCTTACAGTCAACTACATCATGGATGATGAGGAAGGCACTGTAATATATGACCAGTATAATTGGACTACTTCGTATGATGCAGAGTATGACCTGAGCGGACAGATTCTGACGGAAGTTGTTTATAAGGAAAAGACCTATTTGCTTGACAGTATGGCAGGTGGAGCCGTAAGCGGAACCGTGACAGACAATGTAGTGATCACCTTGATTTACAGTCTGGATGCAAATGATGACGGTGTTGCCGATAAGTACCAGACAACCGTAACATTCAAAGCCGTAAACGGTTACTTCACCGAGACCAACGAGGATGGCACGGAAACCAAAGTAACTGAGACACAGATTACCGTTGATCTGACAGATGCAAGCGGAAAAGTGTATGATGTGGATGGCACCTACGTTCTCCAAGACGAGGATATTCCGAAAGCTACACCGGATGAGACCTACACCGAGCCTGGAACCTGGAGCCCGGTTCCGCAGAATGCAGAGATCCGCAAAGACGGCAATCGTACCTTTACAATTACCTTCAGCAACAGAGCGAAGTATGAGGCGAGCATCGAATACTACTATGATGATGTTCTGGATGAGAGCGAGACTCAGAAATCCGAACAGACCATAGAGGAAGTATTTAAGATTGACCCGCCGACGACAACGACTCACGGAGACCAGAATCAGAATTACGTGCTTGGCAGAATCGAGAATAACGGTTTGACTGTATCTGCTGATCCTGCACAGAACGTAATCAGGGTTTACTATGAGCTGGATGTGAAGGGCGAGGAGCCGGCTGGCGGAGATCCGTTTGATCCCGATGGTCCCGATAATATTCCGGATAAGTATCAGGTGATCTTCAGATACACAACGGATGGAAACGGAACTGTAACCGGTAAGACGTATGAGCGTTACACAACCCCGAAGGATGAGGATGGCAATTATACAGAGTTCAACGGGGCATCTCCGGAAGTAAACGTCACAGTTTCCGGAAACACCTCCAGATACGTCTTTGACTACTGGACAGATGACAACGGAAATCAGTATGACACAGATGATGTATTAAGAAGAGCAAAATTTGACGATGACACAACCTTCACAGCCCATTTCCGCTACGTCAGCGGTGGCGGCAATAGCGGTGGAGGAGGCGGCGGAAGCTCAGGCGGCGGCAGTCCATACTCTGACCCCGACCACGGCCCCGGCGTTGTGAACATCGACCCGGATGCAGTGCCGCTGGCTCCGCTTCCCGGTAACAACATGTTTGTGATCGAGGATGGCGATGTGCCTCTGGCTCCGCTTCCGAAGACGGGACAGACTCCTGTGGCTCCGGCGATGGGAATGCTGTTCGCGGGTATCTTCCTTGCGCTTGCTTCTCTCAGAAGACGTGAGGAGGAGAACTGATCAGCTTTTTAAATAAGGCTGCAAGGCCCGGCTGGATTCGTCCGGCCGGGCCTTTGGTATTGCAGAGGGAGGATATATGAATCGCAGACAAAGAAAGAAAATGCTGGCGGTCGCCGTGCTGCTGATCCTTGGCTCGGGCGGCTATCTGCTTTGGAATCACTATAATCAGAGCCGTTCGGAACGCATCTACGAAGAGCTTGCCTCGGAGGTCGTCGTCTCAAGCGAGGCGCCGGATGTGGAAACGGAGGAGGAGTACGAATCCCCCATCGATTTCGAGTCGCTCTGGAGCATCAATGAGGATGTGGTGGGCTGGCTGCGGATTCCGGACACAGCCATCGATTATCCGATTCTTCATGATCCGGAAAGCAACGATACGTATCTTTACACGGACATCGAGGGAAATCACAGCCCGTCCGGTTCCATTTATCTGGACTGTGACAACGAGGCGGATTTTTCTGATCTTCACAATGTCATTTACGGGCATCACATGAAGGACGGGACAATGTTCAAAGATGTGATGAAATTCCGGGAACAGGAGTTTCTGGAGGAGCATCAGACGGCGTACATCTATCTGCCGGACCGGGAGATAGAAATGCGCCCCTACGCCTGCCTGTATACGGATTCCAGCGGGATCCGGCGCAAAACGAAGTTTGACAGTGAGGAGGAATTTCAGGCATATGTGACGGAAATGACGAAAAATTCCAGCACGTATGTGATCCCGGATCAGGAGATCGGCAGACTGTTTTCACTGGTGACCTGCAGCTATGAGTTTGATGACGCGAGAACGATTCTGTATTGTTATGAAATAGAAAAATAAAACAAAAGTGCCGCAATCTTTGAAAAATGGTCTGGATTGCGGCACTTTTTCTCTCATGCTTTGATTTTAAAATACTGCTGGCGGAAAATGATTAGCCGTTTTCGTCTCTGTTTTCTTCCGCTTCCGCGTCCTTCGCTGCCTTCCACGCCTGCAAAGTCGCCTCTATGATCCTCAGCTCCTTCTCATCCAGCGCGTTCAGCAGAGCGTCGATTCGCATCCTGCACTCGCTCCCGCTGTTCTGGGACGGGTAGAAATACTGATCCACGGAAATGCCGAACATCGTGACCATCTGATAAAACGTGTTGAGGCTGGGATGCTGGCCGTCATTCTCGTTATACATGACGGTGCGCGGGGAGCGGTCAACAATGTAGGCCAGCTGTTCCTGCGTCATCCCGCGGGCCTCCCGCGCCTTCTTGATGGCGTGTCCTATGTCGTGAAAATCAAATCGTCGTTCGTCTCGTTCAAACTGCATAACATCACCCAGTGTCATTTTACATTTCGTGTATTAGTATATGAACGATTTTATATTTCATATTACTGACTATTTAATTTCATATTTTTGTTGCCATGAAGGTTTTTCTGCGGTAAAATAGGGATAGAAAATCACAAAGCAAAGGAGAACAGGTATGGAGCTTATTATTCTTCTCATCGTCATTTATTTCGTCTGGAGGCATTTTAAGAAAAAGAAAGCCCGCCAGAACGAGAACAGCCGGGCGTCGGGGCAGCCTCATGTCAGAAGTGCTTCCGGCGCGGCACCATCCGGGACAGATACAAATCGGAGCGCCGGGACGGATTCGGGCCTGAGCCCGGAGTTTAAGCAGAAATTTAAGGGCTGTCCGCTTTACACGCCCCAGCGTTTTACCGGAGAGAATCGCAGAATTACCACGATTGTGGAAGATGAGATCTCTAAAAAAGAAAAGAAGCAGTTCGCAGACCGCTTCGGCACAGGCACGCCGCAGTATGCGTTTGCCTGCGCAAAGAGCTATTATGACGGGTATCTTGCCAAATATCATGATAAAAATCTGAACATCAGCATATCCTCGGCAAAAGGCATTACCCTGTGGCTGGATACGGCGGTTGCTCTGGCCCGGTATTATCAGATCGGATTTGGATGTGAGCGGGATCCGCAGGCCGCTCTGAATCTTATGCTTCCGGTGGAAACCTTCTGTTCGGAACAGACGAAAAGCGTGTCTGCATCGATTCAGAAGGATGAAGATGTGAATGACACCTTTGTTAAAATGGCGGATGTCTGGCTGTCTCTCGCGGAGTGCTATGCCTGTATCGGCAAGAAAAAGGAATCCGAAAAATACTATCGCATGAGCCTTGCCATGGCAAAGGTGCATCACGAGGGAGTATGGGGAGACGGATATTTTGCCATGAAGGTGTTAAACAGCGCAATGGGAGGTTTCCCTGTCCCGGCAAACGCAGATCTCGCGGGAGAGCTTGCGTTGAAACTGATTCAGCAGAACAAGGTGCAGGGGGCATACGCACTGCGGGAATATTATACATTGCGTGAGATGGATTACCAGGAGATCGGACAGAGCTACCAGGACGATTTTGCCATTTATCTCAAAGAAGGAAGAAAAAATGGGAGCGGATATGCGGCGTATAAACTGGGCGAGTGCTATTTATATGGAAAAGGCACCGGGCAGAATGTAGAGATGGGGCTTTCGCTGCTGTACGAGGCCAGCAATGCAAAAAACTTAAATGCAGCCATGGCTATTTCCCTGTATCTGGAGGACTTTAACCCATACAGCTACCGGGATGAACATGGGAAGAAAATCAGTTCTTCCGCAAGCTCAGCATTTTATGATGTAAGGGAAATGTGGGAGGAACGTGTCGATCATATGGCAGAGGATACGGCGGAGCTGGCATTTTTCCAGAAGGTGATCGACGGATGCGCGGGCGCGGAAGATGTCATCGGGCCGCGCCTGAAGCCGGCGGCTTTCCAGATGGATGAGGATGCGGCGGAAAAAGACGGCGATTCGGTTCGGGAAGACGCATCCGCAGGCTTCTTTGCCTTCCCGTATCTTCTCACGGACGACCTGGGCCGCCAGTGGATTCTGGATCACGAGACTGCGGAGGAGGCCCGCTATGTGCTGGACAAAAGCTTTGATCAGCCGGCGCAGCTGGACGTTGCCGATTCGCTGGTGGACGGCACTGCCTATCTGAAGCGGGCGGACATGGCCGATGGCCGGGCGGTATACAGGGGAAGGACGTTCCGGTGGTAGGGGAGAGCTTTATTATGAGGGTGTTGCACAATCATCAACTTAGATGGTGAAGTAATGCCCTCGCTCCATGACTCACAAAAATTCCAAGCGTTGCTTAGTGAAATATTTCCTATGAGGATTCATTATCCAATTTGTTGAGTAAAACAGTAGTTATATTGGATGGAATATGTATGCGCTCTTTTTTGAGCAAAGCGCGTTTTTTTTGATTTTGTTCATAGTCACGGTTTCCCTTGGTAAATGCTGAACAGCAAAGGAAATCACATTTTGCGGTTCCATCTGGAGAAGTATGGATGATAAAGACAAAACTATCGATAAAAACATGACTGGCAATAAGATAGTCAGCTTTGATGCTGGTATAAAACGAATACATTCGAGGCATGAAGGAATAAAGATTAAATTCATTATCCAAAGAATTTTTTAATTGGACTAATGCTGTTAAGCGTGGCTTTACCATTTCTTCATATTGTGCAGCTTTTTGAATTTGTTTAAATGTTATTTTCCCTTCAAGGATTCGGTCAACGATCCTTGCTGGGGTATAGTTCGGAAGGGAAATATCCTTCATATATTGGAAACCAGCCAGGTGTGGGTAATCTTCAAAGGAAAATGATAGATTGATTGGATACAACATTTTCTTATAGCCATACACCAGCTGGTATCGGTATTCAGTTAATTCTTTCCAGGCTAAAGCTGATTGTTGCAAAATGTCCATTTTTTATGTGTCACCTTTGGTAAAAATAAAGGACCTTGCAAGCGCAAGGCCCTATAAAAGCGTTTTCTTTCAGCTCTAAAGAGCCTATTCGGTTTGAGGTTATCGCATAACCCAAGGTCGGGCTCCACAACCAGCTGCATACCGACACAGTCAATTGCTTCATAGCCAACGATAGCTGATCTTGTCGCTATCCTCTATAAATATTATAGCAAAAAATTGATTCAAGTCAATAACTTGAATTTTTTCTGCGGACGCATCTCTACTTTTGCAACGGCCCCTTTCCGTAAATGAGGACAGATATGGGAAAAATGGAAAACTTCCTTTAAAATTTTTGAAAGATATTCCAACCGTATGCGCATTGGAAAAAATATTGAATAGATACTATGAAACAGGAAAAACTTAAATAGTTTTTCTGGCTTTAGGATAAAATGTCCCAGGGCAGGAGCACGGCTGGTTTTGCAATTCCCGCAAAGCCCGCGAAGCAGGAGAAGGCAGGGGGACTCCACCAGCGGCTAGAGGCTCGATACGGTAGGACTTAGGTCTGCACAGCCGGTAGCTCTGGGGTTGGGGCCGGCGCACAACGCCGGGCCCAAAGAGAGCGTGGAGAGCAAAATTTTATCAAAAATTTTGTTCGACTGCTCTCGGTACCCAGAAGCGGACGGCAGTGCAGGCCTTAGTCCTACCCATCGAGTCTCCCGCCGCTGGTGGAGTCCCCCTGCCTTCTCCTGCCCCCGCCCTTCGCGAATCCCCCTTTCAAAACGGAAATTTTCCTCTCCCTCTGCTGATCCATTGAAATCCTCCACCTCTTCATGCTATACTATACTACAAATCCTACGTCCCCCTGCCGCTCCACGCACCACCCGCGGCTCCCGGACAAACTACAAACTAAAAAAATAAGAATCGAGGACCCAGACCATGACCTTCAAAGAAGTATCCCCCCAGACCTTAAATTTCAACCCCTTCACCCGCATCGGCTCCGACTGGATGCTCATTACTGCCGGCCAGCCCGGCGACATGAACACCATGACCGCCAGCTGGGGCGGCGCCGGCGTGCTGTGGACGAAGAACGTGGTAACCGCTTATATCCGCCCGCAGCGCTACACAAAGGAATTTGTGGACCGTGAGGACATTTTTACCCTTTCCTTCTTCGACGAGAAATACCGCCCGGCGTTAAAGCACCTGGGCACCGTGTCCGGCCGCGGCCGCGACAAAATCGCCGAGGCAGGCCTCACGCCCTGCGCCATCGAGGGCAGCGCCGCCTTCGAGGAGGCAAATACCGTGCTGGTCTGCAAAAAAATGTACGTGGACGCCATCAAGCCGGAGAATTTCTGCAAAGACTGCGATCCCGACACCTGGTACAAGGAAAAAGATTACCATGTCATGTATATCGCCGAGATTTTGAAGGCGTTTGTAAAAGAATAAACACAAAAGCGTCTTAGACAGCCCCCGCAGGTCATAGGATAAACCAAACGACCTGCGGGGGTTATTTTATGATCTATGTGAAATCCGGCGACGGGACACGGCTTGCGGTCTACGATCCCAACCCGTCGGGACGTCCCTGTGTGCTGCTGATCCACGGGTGGCCGCTGTCTCATGAAATGTATGAGTACCAGGAGGAATTTCTCTTAAGCCACGGCGTGCGCGTGGTGACGATGGATTTGAGGGGATTTGGAAATTCAGACGCCCCGGCCTCGGGCTACGACTACAACCAGATGGCGGACGACGTGTTCTGCGTGGTGCGCCATCTGCGGCTGGGAACCTTTTCCCTGGGAGGCTTTTCCATGGGCGGAGCCGTGGCGCTGCGCTACATGAAGAATTACGCGGGCTACGGGGTGGGGAGGCTGATGCTCTTTGCGGCGGCGGCTCCCGGCTTTGTGCGCCGCCCCGGTTTCCCCTACGGCGTTTCCCGGGAACGGGCGGACGCGCTCATTGAGGGAGCCATGACGGACCGGCCTGCCCTCTGCCGGACATTCTGTGAAGAACAGATGTGTGCCCGCCCGCACAGTCCGGCATTTACCGGCTGGCTCGAGAACATCTGCCTGTCCGCCTCCGGATGGGGAACTGTGAAGGCGGCCGTGGCACTGCGGGACGAGAACGGGGAGGACGATTTAAGCCACGTGTCGGTGCCCACCGCCGTGTTTGCGGGGGAGAAGGATCAGGTGGTTCCGGCGGATTTAACCGCCCTGCAGGCCCACCGGATCCGCCAGTCGGTGTTCTGGCGGTTTGAGGACTGCGGGCATGGAATTTTCTGGGATGCCCCGGAAGAATTTAACCGGAAGATGGCAGAATTTCTGCTTTTGTAAAGCGGCGCTTGTCAAATGAATGGGATGAGATTATAATGGTAAAATGACTGACTGAATAAACTTGCGAGGTACACAGAGAATGGAAGAAAGGCAGAGAAGCAGGAAAAAGAAGGAGAGCCCGGAGGGCGGAATGACAAAGCGGACCGCCGTCATCGCGGCGGCCTGCGCTGGTGCTGTGATTGCGGCCTGCGCCGGCTTTTACGTATATAAGAGCATTACATATAAGAACACATTTCTCCCGGGAACCTGGCTGAACGGCCAGTCTGTGGCGGGGATGACCGTGGAGGAGGCGGAGCATCTGATCGACGAGGGCACCAGGAATTACAGCCTGTCCCTCGGGCTTCGCGGCGGGGAGAGCGAGACTTTGAAAGGAAGCGAGATCGGTCTGCACACGGTGTTTGACGGGAGCCTGGACCGGGTTATCGAGCAGCAGAACCCCTACGCGTGGCCGGCGGGGCTGTTCCGCCAGGTGGAGTACACGCTGGACACCATGGTGGCCTTCGACGAGGAGAAGCTTAAGGAGAAGCTGGATTCCTTTGCCTGCTTCGACGAGACCACGACCCAGGCGCCGATGGATGCCTCCATCTCCGCATACCAGGAGGGCAGCGGCTACTCCATCATTCCCGAGACGGAAGGCAGCCGCGTGAAGGAGGACGAGGCGCTGGAGGCCGTGAAGGCGGCGGTGACCAGTCTGAGAGAGAGCATTTCCTTCGAGGAGGAGGGGCTTTACGAGGAGCCGGCGCTCACGAAGGACAGCGAGGCGCTGGTGGCTGTGGCCGACACGCTGAACCGGTATGTGGGGACAAAGGTGACTTACAAATTCGGCGATGTCTCGGAGGTTCTCTCCGGTTCCAGAATCAAGGACTGGCTGAGCGTGGCGGACAACCAGGCGGTCCTCGACCAGGCCGGAGTGGCGGAGTATGTGGAGGAGCTGGCGGACAAGTATGATACCGACCACCACGCGAAGAACCTTAAAACCTCCTACGGGCAGACGGTGCGCATCACCGGCGGAAGCTACGGCTGGCGGATCAATCAGACGGAGGAGACCGCGGAGCTTGTGAAGCTGATTCAGAGCGGGGAGACCGTGGAGCGGGAGCCGGTCTACTCCCAGAAGGCGGCCAGCCGGGGCACCAACGATTACGGCGACACCTACGTGGAGATCAATCTGACGGCCCAGCATCTGTTCTACTATGTGAACGGAGAACTGCTGGTGGAGTCGGATTTCGTCTCCGGCAATCTGGCCAAGGGCTACGACACGCCTCCGGGCGCCTATTCCATCACCTACACACAGAGAAACGCCACCTTAAGAGGAGAGGGCTACGCGACGCCGGTGGACTACTGGATGCCGTTCAACGGGGGCATCGGGCTCCACGACGCCAGCTGGCGTTCCTCCTTCGGCGGGGTGATTTATAAGACAGGCGGTTCCCACGGATGTGTGAATCTGCCTCCGGCCAATGCGAAGAAGATCTTTGAAAATATAAAAGCCGGTATCCCGGTGCTGTGTTATTTCCTGGAAGGCACGGAGAACGATCCGGCCAAGGCAGCCGCGGAAGCCCAGGCGGCGGCCGCAAAAGCAGCGGCAGAGGCCCAGGCTGCGGCAGAAGCGCAGGCGGCCGCCGAGCGCGCGGCAGCGGAGAGTGCGGCAGCTGCGGGCAGCGCAGCGGCAGCGGGAAACAGCGCAGCGGCCGGTTCTGCGGCACCGGGAGGAAACGCCCCGGCGCCCACAGGAAGCGCACAGGAAAATGGCTCCGGCGGCACACCGGACAGCCCGTCCACGGCCGGCCCTGCGCCTGCGGGAGGCTCCGCCGCGGAGCCCACACCGGCGCCTGCGGACGGACAGGGCGGCGCATCGGGCCCACAGCCAGCCGGATCCGGCAGCCAGAAGCAGCCGGCCGGTCCCGGCGAGAGCGCGGGAAATCCGGGAGGCCCCAGTCCGGCAGGGCCGGGTTCTGATGGCTCCCCAGGCGGGGAAAAGGGCCCAGGAGTCTAGGATTTGGAAAGAAGGATTGACGAAAGATGGCAGGCAGGTTTATCGGTGTACTGAAGGAGAATAAGGAATATGTGCGCACGGCGGCCGGCATGGCATGGCCCTCGGTGCTGGAATCATTTTTCGTGGCGCTGGCCGGCATGGTGGACTCCCTCATGGTGAGCGCCATGGGCCCGGCGGCGGTGGCCGCCGTGGGACTGACGACCCAGCCGAAATTTATCGGTCTTTCCATGTTCATCGCCATGAACGTGTCCGTCTCGGCGCTGGTGGCCCGGAGAAAGGGCCAGAAGGACCGGCGCGGGGCCAACCAGGTGCTGATGATCGCACTTTTATTTACGGTGGCGGCCGGGGCTCTCGTGAGCCTTCTGTGCGTCACATTTGCGGATCCCATCATCGATCTGTGCGGCTCCAACGCGGAGACCCACGACAGCGCGGTGATCTATTTTAAGATTATCATGGGCGGCATGCTTTTCAACATCGTGTCGCTGGTCATAAACGCGGCCCAGCGGGGGTCGGGCAACACGAAGATCGCCATGACCACCAATGTGACCTCCAACGTGGTCAACATGATCGGAAACTATTTTCTCATCGGCGGAAACTGCGGCTTTCCGGAGCTGGGAATCCGCGGGGCGGCCATCGCCACCGTGTTCGGAACCGTGATCGCCTGCATCATGAGCACGCTGTCGGTGGTGCGCGGGGACACATTTGTCAGCATTCCCTACATGCTGCGGGAAAAGATAAAGCTTACGCTCCAGCCCATACGCAACATGGTAAAAATTGCCTCCAGCGTATTTACGGAGCAGATTCTCATGCGGATCGGCTTCATGGCCACGGCGGTGATGACGGCCACCCTGGGAACCTCCGCCTTTGCGGCCCATCAGGTGGGCATGAACATTCTGTCCCTGTCCTTTTCCTTCGGGGACGGCATGCAGGCCGCGGCGGTGGCCCTGATCGGACAGAGCCTGGGCGAGAAAAATGTGGAGAAGGCGAAGCTCTACGGCACCATCTGCCAGCGCATGGGAAACGCCATTTCCCTGTGCCTGGCGGTCATTTACCTGATCGGCGGGCGGGCCATCTACCGGCTGTATTTTGACGAGGAGGACATCGTGGCCATGGGCGTGATGATCATGCAGATCATGGTCATCGTGGTCATGCTTCAGATATCACAGGTTATCTACATGGGCTGCCTGCGGGGCGCGGGCGACGTGCTTTTCACCATCGTCGCCTCCACCACCAGCGTGACGGTGGTGCGGACGGTCGCCTCCTATGTGCTGTGCTTCGTGTTTGACCTGGGGCTTCTCGGCATCTGGCTGGGCATCATGTCCGACCAGCTGTCGCGGTTTATTTTCACACAGTTCAGGTTCCGCTCAGGAAAGTGGACGCAGATTAATATTTAGATGACGGCGAGGAGAGAGATTATGGAGAACAAGACACTTGAGAAACAGATACGCCCGTCAGTCTTCGAGCTGACCCCCTACGTCCCGGCGAAGCCGGTGGAGGAGATGCGGGAGGAGCTGGGGCTTTCGAGAATTGTGAAGCTGGACGCCAACGAGAATGCCCTCGGCACGTCCCCGCTGGCCTTACAGGCCATGGAGAGCCAGATGGGGAGCTTAAACCGCTATCCCGACGGCTATTTCCAGGGGCTTCGCCGGGCGCTGGCAAAGCACTGGCACGTGGACGAGGAGCAGGTGATCGCGGGCAACGGATCCGACGAGGTACTGTCCTTGATTGCGCAGACATTTCTGGGCGAGGGCGACGAGATGATTGTGGTGGATCCCACCTTCTCCTCCTACGAGTTTTACGCCACCATCATGGGGGCCCGCGTGATTCATCTGTCCCTGGAGCCGGACACCTACGGGCTCAGCGTGGACGGGCTTCTGGGTGCGGTGACGGACCGCTGCAAGATCGTCTGCGTCTGCACCCCCAACAATCCGACGGGGCTTCTGATTGACGCGGAGTCTATGGAACGTCTGGTCCGCGAGCTTCCGAAGGACGTGCTTTTAGTGGTGGATGAGGCGTACTTTGAGTACGTGACCGACGAGCGGGCAGTGTCGGCGGCGGAGTATCTGGACGAGGACCGTCTTCTCCTGGTCAGCCGGACCTTTTCAAAGATCTATGGGCTGGCGGCCCTGCGGGTGGGCTATGCGCTGACCTCGAAGGCAGTGGCCGGCTTCATGGGACGGGTGCGGTCTCCGTTCAACATTAATTCCCTGGCGCAGGCGGCTGCCGCTGCGGCCATCGGCGATGAGGCGCACCGGGAGGCCAGCCGGGCGATGAACGAGGAGGGAAAACGGTTCCTTTACGGGAAACTGAAGGAGCTGGGGGTCCCCTATCTTCCGACGCAGGCCAACTTTATTTTCGCGAAGACCGGAAACGCCGCCAGGGTGCGGGAACTGCTTCTTGAGAAGGGCGTGGTCATCCGTGCCAGCTCGTCCTACGGGGAGGACTGGGTGAGAATCACCATCGGCACCATGGAGGAGAACCGGATTCTGGCCGGGGCGCTGGCGGAGGTGCTGGCGGAGAGATGATCCGCGGGGCTGACGTGCGGTACGGTGGGGATCCGGCAGGTGCGGCCCCGCCCTGGATGCAAAAACCGGTTTACAATTTTGCGAATCGGTGCTAGAATGATCTGGAAAATGAAATAGATGAACGTCAAGGGGAGCTTGTGGACAGGCTGAGAGGAAGTTGAAAACTTCGACCCATTACCTGATTTGGATAATGCCAACGTAGGGAGCGAAACGAAAGATTCTTGTGTGCTGCGTCGGCTTGCCGGCGCAGCGCTTTTTGTTTTGCAGGACATTGCGCCGGGGAGACGCACACGTTTTAGTACAGGGGGAACAGACGATGAAAGATTACTCGAAACACATGGTTCCCGCCGCCGTGATCATAGGTCTGGTGGCGGTCTGGGAGGCGGCGGTGCGCATAAAAGACATTCCGTTTTACGTGCTTCCGGCCCCCACGGATGTGGTGCGGGCGGTGTTTGCGGAGGCCCCCAACCTGGCGCGCCACGGGGCCGTGACGGTTCTGGAGGCCCTGGCCGGCATGGCCATCGCGTTTCTTCTGGCGCTGGTGCTGGGGATCCTGATGGACATGTTTCCCTTAATGAAGCGGGCGGTGTATCCGCTTCTGGTGGCGACCCAGACCGTGCCCATGATCGTTCTGGCGCCCATTCTGATCATCTATCTGGGCTTCGGGATGACGCCGAAGATTCTGACGGTGGTATTGATGTGCTTTTTCCCCATCGCGGTCAGCTTCACCGACGGCATGGCCCAGCTGAATCCCCAGTATGTGAACCTGGTCCGCTCCTACGGGGCGAAGGGCTTTGCCATATACCGGCTGGTGAAGATTCCGGCGGCGATTCCCTCCCTTCTGTCGGGAATGAAGGTGGCCGCCACCTACAGCATCAGCGGAGCCGTGGTGGGAGAGTGGATCGGCGCCCAGCAGGGCCTGGGCTACTATCTGATCCGCGTGAAAAATAATTACATGCTGGACAAGGTGTTCGCCTGCGTGCTGGTGATCGTACTTTTAAGTCTGGCCATGAACGGTTTCATCAAGCTTTACCAGAAGCTTGCAGGGAAATAGAAACAAGAAAAAAGGAGAGACAATTATGAAAAAGACAGGAAAGATGCTTGCAGTATTGACCGCGGCCCTGATGGCCGCAGGCTCCGCGGCAGGGTGCTCCGCGCCGGCCGGCGGGAGCGCCGCGCAGACGACCCAGAGCGAGGCCGCGGCGGAGACGACGGCTGTTGAAACAGGAGCGGAGACGGCCGCGGAAGCTGCGGCGGATGCGGACGGAGAGAGCGAGGCGGCAGCCGGCGGGCTTAAGGATGTGACCGTCATTCTCGACTACGTGGCCAACACCAACCACACCGGCATGTATGTGGCTCTGGATCAGGGCTACTACGAGGAGCAGGGACTGAATGTGAATATCGTGGAGCCCACGGAGGGAGCCACGGCCACCCTGGTCGCCGTGGGAAAAGGCGATTTCGGCATCAGCTACCAGGAGGATGTGACCATCGCCCTGGCTTCCCAGGATCCGCTGCCCGTCAAGGCTATCGCGGCGATCATCCAGCACAACACCTCCGGCTTTGCCACCTATGCGGACAAGAACATCACCTCTGTCAAGGATTTTGAGGGCAAGACCTACGCAGGCTGGGGCGGCCCCGGCGAGTCCGCGGTTCTGGAGGCCCTGATGACCCAGAACGGGGCGGATTTCTCCAAACTCAACATGGTGATCTCCGACGGCTCCGGATTTGCGGCGCTTAAGGACAAGGTGGATATCATGTGGTTTTATGAGGCCTGGGACAACGTGAAATGTGAGCTGGCCGGTTTCCCCATCAACTACATGGAGGTCCGTCAGCTGGACGAGCGCCTGGACTACTACACGCCGGTGATCATCACCAACAACGAACTCATCGAGAGCGATCCGGAGATGATAAAGAGCTTCTTAGCGGCCACGGCCAGAGGCTATGAGTACGCCATCGAAAATCCCGATGCCGCTGCTGAGATTCTCCAGAAATATGCCCCGGACTACGACATCGAGATGCTCAAGATGTCCCAGAACTATCTGTCCGAAAAGTACATGGAGGACGTGGACCGCTGGGGCGAGATGAAGGAGTCCGTCTGGGAGAACTACACGGATTTCATGGTGGAGTACGGCGTCATCGAGGAGGCTGTGCCCACGGACATCTGCTTCACCAACGAATTTTTGCCGGAATAGCGGAGGGACGATATGAAGCTGTCGGTTTCCGACCTCTCATTTACCTATGAAAACAAACAGATTGTGGAAAACGTAAGCTTCCAGCTTAGGGAGGGGGAGTTTGTAAGCCTGCTCGGCCCTTCCGGCAGCGGAAAGTCCACGATCTTAAACATGCTGGCCGGAATCCTTGCGCCGGAGCGCGGGCGCATCCAGGTGGACGGCGGGGAGATCCGGGGCGTGTCCGGGCATTTCGCCTACATGCCCCAGGATGATCTGCTGTTCTCCTGGAAGACGATCCTGGAAAATGTCTGCCTCTACGGAAGCATTCACGGGCATCTGAGGGAGGCGAAGGAGGAGGCCCTGAAGAATTTTGAGGCCTTCGGCCTGGCAGGTTACGAGAACGCCTACCCGGCAAGCCTCTCCGGCGGAATGCGCCAGCGGGCGGCGTTTCTAAGGACCGCGCTGTGCCAGGCGGATATCCTGCTGTTGGATGAGCCCTTCGGCGCGCTGGATGTGATTTCCCGGGGCGATATGCAGGACTGGCTTCTGTCGGTCCGCGAGCGGCTGAACCGCACCGTGCTCCTGGTGACCCACGACATGGACGAGGCCATCTACCTGTCCGACCGGATTCTGATTCTGGGCGGCAGCCCAGCCTCCATCACCTGCGAGATCGCCGTGGAGGAGAAGCACAGGGACCGCCAGTGGCTCTACGGGCAGGGGGCCCTGCGCCAGCAGATTTATGAGGAGATCATGAGAAAATGACAAGAATTTACGACGCCCACGCCCATCTGGGCTCCGAGGCGGAGCGGCGGGTGCGGAGGGAGCAGGACATCGTGACCATGGTCTGTGCCGGGACGCCGGCGCAGGCAGAGAGGCTGTCTGAGGAGGCGGCTAGGAATGCGAATATTTTTCCCGCCGCCGGCCTGCACCCCTGGCACTGCGATAAATGTTCGGCAGAAGAAATGCGCCCGTTTCTGGAACAGGTCCCGGTGATCGGCGAGATCGGCTTGGACTCGGTCTGGTGCCAGGTGCCCATGGAGATCCAGCGGCGGGCCTTTGAGGCCCAGCTTGACCTGGCTGCGCAGATGGGAAAACCGGTGGTTCTCCACACCAAGGGCATGGAGGCGGAGATCGCCCGCACTATAAAAAAATACGAGAACACCTATCTGGTTCACTGGTACTCGTCCATGGAACATCTGGAGGAGTACCTCGCGCTGGACTGTTACTTTACTCTGGGACCGGATCTGGCCAGCAATCCGGCGGTCCGGCAGGTGGCGGAGCGTGCGGGCGCGGACCGGCTGATGGTGGAGACCGACGGATTTTCCGCCGCGGTCTGGGCGCTGGGGGAGATGGAGCTTTCTTCCCTTCCCGGCCTTCTTCGGGGGAACATGGAGCTGGCCGCGCAGATCAAGGGCCTCCCGCCGGAGGAGATGGCCCTCCGTATGGAGAAAAATTTCCGCGCATTTACAAAAACATCTTTACAATAAAAGATGCATCTGCTATACTGAACGGGTATGAATTGACGCCGGTACGCAGTCTTTTGAAGGCTCCTCCAGCCGGAGACTTGGTACACGGTAAGTAATGTATTTTATAAGGAGGAATCATCATGATTTCAAAGGAAAAGAAGGCGGCTATCATTGCCGAGTACGGCAGAAAGCCGGGCGACACAGGTTCACCGGAGGTTCAGATCGCGATCCTTACCGCGAGAATCACCGAGCTCACCGAGCACTTAAAGGTAAACCAGAAGGACCATCATTCCAGACGCGGACTTCTCAAGATGGTAGGTCAGAGACGTGGTCTCCTTGACTACTTAAAGAAGACGGATCTGGAGGGATACCGCGCGCTTATCGAGAAGTTAGGCATCAGAAAGTAATGATAAACAGTAGGGTGGAGCAATCCACCCTAGTTGTTTATGTAAACCTGTTATGTGCAGAACGATCCATCCGAGACCGCTGAAAAGCCGGCGAACTTATCGCCGTTTTTTCAGTAGTTTCGGTGCCTTCTGCACCTGGCGGGGCATTTTTTTGAAGAGAAAAGGAGAAAGAAGACATGTACAAGAGTTTTACCATGGAACTGGCCGGCCGGACACTGACCGTTGATATCGGCCGCGTGGCGGCACAGGCAAACGGCGCCGCATTTATGCACTACGGCGACACCGTGGTTCTTTCCACGGCCACCGCATCCGACAAACCGAGGGAGGGAATCGATTTCTTCCCCTTAAGCGTGGAGTATGAGGAGAAGCTGTACTCCGTGGGCAAGATCCCCGGCGGCTTCAACAAGAGAGAGGGCAAGGCCTCCGAGAACGCGGTGCTCACCTCCCGCGTCATCGACCGCCCCATGAGACCCCTGTTCCCGAAGGACTACAGAAATGACGTTACCTTAAACAACCTGGTGATGTCCGTGGATCCGGAGTGCAGCCCAGAGCTGACGGCCATGCTGGGTTCCGCCATCGCCACGGCGATTTCCGATATCCCCTTCGACGGCCCCTGCGCCATGACGCAGATCGGCCTCATCGACGGCGAGTTCATCGTGAACCCCACCTCCGCACAGAGAAAGGTGTCCGAGATGGCTCTGACCGTTGCCTCCACCCGCGAGAAGGTGATCATGATCGAGGCGGGTGCCAAGGAGGTGCCGGAGCAGACCATGATCGACGCCATCTTTAAGGCCCACGAGGTGAACCAGGAGGTTATCAGATTCATCGACACCATCGTGGCCGAGTGCGGCAAGCCGAAGCACTCCTACACCAGCTGCGCGGTTCCGGAGGAGCTGTTCGCGGCGATCAAGGAGATCGTGACGCCCGAGGAGATGGAGACGGCCGTATTTACCGACGACAAGCAGACCCGCGAGGAAAACATCCGCCAGATCACCGAGAAGCTGGAGGAGGCGTTCGCGGACAATGAGGAGTGGCTGGCTGTTCTGGGCGAGGCCATTTACCAGTACCAGAAGAAGACGGTCCGCAAGATGATTCTCAAGGACCACAAGCGTCCGGACGGCCGCGGCATCACCGAGATCCGCCCGCTGGCTGCAGAGATCGATATTTTACCGAGAGTGCACGGCTCCGGCATGTTCACCAGAGGACAGACCCAGATCCTGAACGTCTGCACCCTGGCGCCGCTGTCTGAGGCGCAGAGACTGGACGGCCTCGATGAGAACGAGACGGCCAAGCGCTATATGCACCATTACAATTTCCCGTCCTACTCTGTGGGCGAGACCAAGCCGTCCAGAGGTCCGGGACGCCGCGAGATCGGCCACGGCGCGCTGGCGGAGAGAGCGCTGCTTCCGGTGCTTCCCTCCGAGGAGGAGTTCCCCTATGCGATCCGCACCGTGTCTGAGACCATGGAATCCAACGGTTCCACCTCCCAGGCCAGCATCTGTGCGTCCACCCTGTCCTTGATGGCGGCGGGCGTTCCGATCAAGACGGCGGTTGCAGGTATCTCCTGCGGACTGGTGACCGGCGAGACCGACGACGATTACATCGTGCTCACCGATATCCAGGGCCTGGAGGACTTCTTCGGCGATATGGATTTCAAGGTGGGAGGTACCCACAAGGGTATCACCGCGATCCAGATGGATATTAAGATTCACGGCCTCACCCGGCCGATCATCGAGGAGGCCATCGCGAAGACCAGAGAGGCCAGACTCTACATCTTAGATGAGATCATGGCTCCCGTCATCGCCGAGCCGCGCAAGGAGGTTGGCAAGTACGCTCCGAAGATCGAGCAGATCACCATCGATCCCGCGAAGATCGGCGACGTGGTCGGCAAGCAGGGCAAGGTGATCAACAAGATCATCGAGCAGACCGGCGTGAAGATCGACATTTCCGACGACGGCAGCGTTTCCGTCTGCGGCACTGATAAAGAGATGATCCAGAAGGCCATCAAGATCATCGAGAGCATTGTCACCGACATCGAGCCCGGCCAGATCTTTACGGGCACCGTGGTGCGCATCATGAACTTCGGCGCGTTCGTGGAGCTGGCTCCCAACAAGGACGGCATGATCCACATTTCCAAGCTGTCCGACAAGCGCGTGGCCAAGGTTGAGGATGTGGTGAACATCGGCGACGAGGTGACGGTAAAGGTCATCGAGGTGGATAAGATGGGCAGAATCAACTTGAGCATGAAGCCCGGCGACCTGGCCCCGAAGGCGGAGAAGAGCAGAGACAGAAAAGAAAAGAAAGAGCAGAAAGAACAGTAAGGAAGACTCTCATGGTAAAACAGGGCGTTGTGTCTGAATCGTTCCGTCTGGCCACCATCCTGGCGCTGACCGGCGGTTTCATGGATGCCTACTCGTACCTGATGCGCGGCGGCGTGTTTGCCAATGCGGAGACGGGAAACATCGTCCTCATGGGCATCAGCCTGGCACAGGGAGAGTGGCAGAGGGCGCTCTACTATCTGATCCCCATTGTGGCGTTTGCGCTGGGCATCTATGCCACGGAAAAGGTGCGCATTCACGTGGGCGAGCGGGTGATGATTCACTGGAGAGAGGCGGTTCTCTGGGTGGAGGTTTTTCTGGTGTTTATCGCCGGATTTATCCCCCAGGAGGGCAATCCGGCGGTCAATTCCATGATTGCCTTCATCTGCGCCATGCAGATCGAGGCGTTTAAAAAGATAAGGGGCAAGGCGTATTCCAGCACCATGTGCACCGGGAATCTGAAGAGCGGCACGGAGCTTTTATGCTCCGCGGAGCACAAGGGGAACTGGAAGAAGCGCAGAGAGGGGCTCCACTACTACTGGATCGACCTGGTATTCCTCGGCGGTGCCGCCCTGGGAGTGCTGTGCTGCAACCTGTTTGCAGAGCGGGCCATCTGGTTCTGTATGGCGTCGCTTCTGGCGGCCATCCTCTTTATCATGTACCATAAGAGAGAGTCAGACATGTAGAATATAGCTTGTATATCCGGGCCGGCGGGCGGGAAAGGGATTCCTGTCCGCCGGCTTTTTCTGCTGCAGGAGTACCTGATAATTCCGCTTGACATCTTTCGCAAATGTTGCGACAATACTGGTATAAGGGGAAAGCTGGACGCCTGGCTCTATTTTATATCCTCCGACCGCATCGGGGACATAAAGCGGGTGGTGTCGGCGTACCCGGAATTTGAGACGCTGTACCGGGAGGTGTTCGAGTTCCGGTACCATGTGAAGGAGCTGGTGAGCGTGTATTCAAAGATACTGAGTGAGTATGATGCCAACACAGTGAAGCTGATGATCGAGGAATGCCGGGAGGAGGCGGAGCTGATGCGGGCGGAGAGGGATAAGGCGGTGAAGGAGCTGGACGAAGCGGTGAAGGAGCTGCACGAGGAGACAGCCCGGATGAAGCGGGAGAACGAGGAAGCCCAGGCAGAGGTCGCCCGCCTGAAAGCTCTTTTGGAACAGTCGCAGGCACAGCAGAAATAGGAACAGAGAAAAGGATTTCGGCAGAGTTACCGGAATCCTTTTTGAGAATCAATGTTTGGGAGAGGAAGATGCATATGCAAAGGACAGCAGACTGCGCGGCGCTTCTGCAGCGCGAGACGGAGAAGATTATCGTGGGGAAAAGGAGGCAGATCGATCTGATACTGATGGCGGTGCTCTCGGGCGGCCATGTGCTTTTAAACGACCTGCCGGGCAGCGGGAAGACGACACTCATAAAGACGCTTTCGCTGGCGCTGGGGTGTGAGTTTAAACGGCTCCAGTTCACGCCGGATCTTCTGCCGTCCGACATCGTGGGAATGACGGTGTTCAACCAGAAGACCGGGGAGTTCCAGATGGTGAAGGGGCCGGTGCACACCAACATTCTGCTGGCGGATGAGATCAACCGCGCGATCCCCCGGACCCAGTCGGCGCTTCTGGAGGCCATGGAGGAGGGACAGACCACCATCGACGGAGTGACGATGGAGCTGCCGCGGCCGTTTCTCGTGATGGCCACCCAGAATCCGGTGGAGCGGGAGAGCACGTTCATGCTCCCGGCGGCGCAGATGGACCGCTTCTTTATCTGTCTGTCCATGGGATATCCGGACGCGGAGGAGGAAGTGCGTATTCTGGAGACCCTGGGAGACGGCACGGACTACGGCTGCGTGCAGGCGGTGACTGCGCCGGAGGTTCTCATGGGACTTCGTGAGGAGATAAAACAGGTGAAGGTGTCGGAGCTCTGCAGCCGCTACATGGTGGAGCTGGTGCAGAAAACGAGGGAGAATCCGTGGCTCAAGCAGGGCGGCAGTCCCCGGGCTTCCAGAAGCCTCTACCAGGGAAGCAAGGCATGGGCCGCCATGCGGGGCCGCGATTACGTGGTGCCGGAGGACGTGAAGGACATCTGGATGGCGGTGATGGTCCACCGGGTGGTCCTCTCCGGGGAGGCCAGATACCAGAAGAAGACGGCGGAGATGATTCTTGAGGAGATACTGAACGAGACGGAGGTTCCTCCGCGGGGAAAGGACTTGTTCGATGGAAACAAAGCAGAGTAGAAACAGTCTCCTGGTCAGCGTTCCCGGACTGTTCTGCCTGCTGGCGCTTGCCCTGGCGGCCAACTATTTCCGGCTGTTTTTGGTCAGCGCTTTTCTGATCGTGGTGTTTCTGCTGGCGTTAAGCTCCTACGTGTGGAGCCGCGGCATCTGCCGGAAGCTGGAGGCGGAGGTGGTGATGCCGGTGTCTGCCTGCCATGCCGGGGACCGGGTGACCGTGCGGATCCGGGTGAAGAACAGGAGCATTTTCCCCATGGTCTGGCTGGACGTGATTCTGCCTGTGGGGGAGCGGGAGCTGGTGCGGATCGATGAAAACCGGGCCTGCGATCAGTTTGAGATACAGGGCGGGCTGGAGCCGGTCTATGGGATCCGCCAGCGGTTCGTGTGGCTTCTCTGGCAGCAGGAGATCACCTGGGAACAGGAGGTTACCGCGGTGCGGCGGGGCATATGGAGCCTGCCCGGCGTGGGCCTGCAGGCCGGAGACGGCTTTGGGCTGTCGGCCACGGAGGACTGGAAGGCGTTTGAGGTGCCGGTCCGCCTGGTCATCGCACCGAGGCTGGAGCAGAGGGATGTGAGCCCGTTTCTCAGGGTCAGCCAGGAGGCCATCGCGGGAAACAGAGGGCAGATGGAGGATATTACCATATTGAAGAGCAGCCGGCCCTATCAGCCGGGGGATCCGGTGAAGCGGATCAACTGGCGGATGTTAGCCAGGAGCGGGCAGGTGCTGGTGAACCAGTACGAGCAGGTGATGCCCGGGTGCACGGCCTTCGTGCTGGATCTGGATACCTTTCATTACATAAGGAAACAGAAGGATGACTGCGGAACCGTGACCGAGGAGGCGGTTTTTGAGGAGGACAGTCTGGAGCAGATGCTGAGCCGCGTGGCCTCCTGTATGTGGGAGCTTTCCGGACGTGGGCTCCAGACGGCGCTCATCCTTCCGGCCTACGGGAAGATGGAGGCGTTTTTTGGCATCCCGGGAGAGGACGACGAGCGGGAGCAGACGTTAAAGGAGGCCATGGAGGGACTGGCGGCCCTGTCCTACCGGGGAGAAACGGTGAAATTTCCCTACGAGGACTTCTGGCATTTCGCCCACCGGGTGGGAAATTTCTGTATCTGTACCAGAACCGACGAGGGAACCAGCCTGGAGGAGCTGGCGGAGGAGCTGGGCCGCGGCAGGGTGCGGTTTATGACGCTTGAGAGAAAGACGGGAGGGGGCGGCGACTATGAGTGGATTGCGTGATTATCTGCGCTGCCTCGGCGCGGCGCTGTCGGATGTAGCTCTGTGCCTTCTGCTTCTCTCCCTGCGGCCGGTGTTTCCGCCGGCGGGGTGCCAGGTGTACTTCCCGGCGGCGGCCTGGATTCTCGTGCTGGCCGTGCAGGGGGCGGTGAGCCTTTTTCTGGTGCGAAAGGGCGCGCCGGTCAATCTGTATATTGTATGGAATGTGGCGGCGGTGACGCTTCTGACGGTTCTGGTGTTCCGGGGGACGGGGCAGACTTTTTCCGGCGTGCCGGATGTGCCGGGGAGCCGGGATCTGGCGGTGGTGACGGCCTTTCTGGCGGTGCTCACAGGGATCCACGCGGCGGCCTCGGCCTGGTATCTGCCGAAGGCCAACTGGCTTCTGATCTATGTGGACGCACTGATTCTCATGCTGGCGTTCTACCTGTGGGCCGTGTCCATGGCCGAGATCGGCGGGGAGAACGGCGCGGCGCTGGCGGCGGTGTCCGCCATCGCCCTGGACCTGTTTGCGGTGAATCAGATCCGCACCAGGGAGGAGGGGGAGGCGGTCATCCGGGGATCCGGGACCGGCGGAAAGCTGGCGCTTCTTGGTATCGCGGCGTTTATTGCCGGCATCACTGCGGTCTGCGTGGGAGCGGGAGCCGGGCAGATCCACAGTGCGGTGGACGTGATTTTAGTGATCCTGCGGTTGGCCGGAATGGTGCTGGCCTTTCTTCTGCAGGTGTTCACGGTGGCGGTGAGTGCGGTGATTCTCCTGCTCATGCTTCTTTTTCCCGGCGGATCTCCCCGGGTGGAGGAGCGGGTGATGACCAACGTGCAGGAGACCATCGAGGAAGTCACCGGCGTCGCCAGATTCCAGGTGCCGGAGTGGTTCTGGCCGGCGGTTCTGACGGCGGTCGGCCTCGTCTGCCTGGTGTTCGTGCTGATGAAGTTTAAGGGCGTCCGGTTCCGGAGGCCGGAGCGAAAGAAGACGGTGCACCGTGTGACGAGGAAAAACCATGCGTTTTCGGCGCTTAAGCAGATGGCGAAGGCGCTCATATCCAGACTTTCGTCTGAGCTGCGGTACCGGAAGAATAAAAATACCCTGGCCGGCCTTCTGGTCTTCGCCGAGCGGGCCGGAAAAGGGAGAAAGCTGGGGCGTCTGGCGGCGGAGAGCCCGGGGGAATATCTTCGCAGGCTGGCGGCCCAGGGGACGAAAGAAGAGCGGGAGAAAAAGATGATATGATTCCCCTTAAGTAGACAAGGTAAATAACCAAAATCTACTTAAGGGGG
>ERZ894229.113-NODE-113-length-88121-cov-10.3597_pt1 | contig 88121 bp, 77 predicted proteins | sample MGYA00380295_ERZ894229 | MGnify/ENA primary metagenome ERZ894229 (study PRJEB32331, sample SAMN06328479) | human gut metagenome | biome: human gut microbiome; feature: stool | host: Homo sapiens | collected 2014-09-17 ...
TTGCCCCCTTTGGAAACCCCCACAAGAAAAGGCAGTACGCTACCCCTCCACGGGGCGCATACCGCCTTTTCTTGTTATCCAGCCCTCCGGCTGTATCGGTTGAGCAAAAGTCAGCGTGGGAATGGTGTGGTATCTTTATCTAAGTGAATCCCCGGCTTCCCATTTCGCAACGGCCTGTCGGGAAACGCCAATCCGCTCTGCAACCTCTTCCTGAGAAAATTTATTAAGCTGGCGCAGTGTGGTCAGATTACAGGCAATATTATTTTTTTGCATTTTCATACTTTTCACACCTCCTGACCTCATTATACCCCTGGATTTTGAAAGTTCCACCAACCTTGACAAACCCAAAATGTTATGTTTGGTTACGAAGGCACGTTTTTGATTTGAAAATTATGAAATGGCGGACCACAGCCTGTCAAATTTTTGTGATGCTCATGTCCTTGCCTTAAGCGGAATGGAATAACAGGATAAAAAGAAACTTGAATAAAATAGCCATATAAAGAATGAAATACAATGAAAAATCTTATCAACTTGACAAGATATTGCTTTGATGTGTATAGTTATATGTATAAATATAACATATTTAATGCGAGTTGAGAATATTGCATTATAAAAATAGCATAATGGTTTGTATAGGGGATTGCTCCCGCCGCGCCCCGCATAATTACGCTGATTATATTACTCTCAAAAATTCTCATGTTGTTGCCGACTTTATGAAGCATTGCTGAATACGGTTCGGTGATCAGAAGCTGTCATTCTATCCGTATGTCAGTGTTTTTTCTACGGGTAAAAAAGCAGGAATCCCATTTCGCACCGTACCGGGTGATCGTTTATTCTGTTTTCCGATCTGTGAAAAGTTAATGGTGTAAGTGGACAAACTACATAAAATGCCGCCTGACGGCGGCGGAAAGAGAGGCGGAAGACGGCGCTGCCGTCTTCCTGGAAGAAGCACTCACGTGCTTCTTCTCTGAATAAAATGCCGCCCAAAGGCGGCGGAAAGAGGTGAAGTGATGAAAATGTCGTTTCGGTGGTATGGGGATTCGGATCCGATTTCTCTGGAATACATTTCGCAGATTCCGGGAATGCGTTCAATCGTGTCCGCAGTGTATGACGTGAAGCCGGGTGAGGTCTGGCCGGAGGAATCTCTGGCGAAGATGAAGGCGGACTGCGAGGCGCACGGTCTGGTGTTTGACGTGGTGGAATCCATTCCGGTGTCCGAGGACATCAAGCTGGGAACGGAGAAGAGAGACGCGCATCTGGAAGCGTACTGTGAGAATGTGAGGCGCTGTGCGAAATACGGTGTGAAGTGCGTGACCTATAATTTCATGCCGGTCTTTGACTGGACAAGAACCCAGCTGGATAAGAAGGCGGCGGACGGCTCTACCAGTCTGGTGATGTACTGGGAGCAGATGAAGGGACTGGATCCGCTGAAGGACGATATCCATCTGCCCGGCTGGGATGCCAGCTACACACAGGAGGAGGTTCGCGGACTGATCCAGGCTTATGGAGAACTGGGAGAAGAGGGGCTTTGGAAGAATATTGAGATATTCCTGAAGAAGGTGATTCCGGTGGCCGAGGAATGCGGCGTGGTCATGGCCCTTCATCCGGATGATCCGCCCTATCCGATTTTCGGGCTGCCCCGGGTGATCACCTGCGAAGAGAATCTGGACCGTTATCTGTCAATCGTGGATTCCCCTTCCAATACGCTGTGCTTCTGCACGGGTTCCCTTGGCTGTGCGAAATTCAACGATATTCCGGAGCTTGTGAGAAAATATTCCGCCAGAGGAAAAATCGGCTTCATGCACATGCGCAATGTCAAGGTGATGGAGGATGGTTCATTCGAGGAGCGGGCGCACCTTTCCTCCTGCGGTTCGCTGGATATGTATGAGATCGTAAAGGCGCTGGTGGAGACGGGCTTCGACGGGTATGTCCGGCCGGATCACGGGCGCATGATCTGGGGAGAGACGGGCAAGCCCGGATACGGACTCTATGACCGGGCGCTTGGGGCGGCTTACCTGAACGGGCTGTTTGAAGCCTGTGAAAAGGCCGTTTGGAATCATAGCCGGAAATAAATTTCTGAGGGGAGTGAGGGATATATGAAACGGAAGGAAAAAAAGCGCGTCTGTGCGCTGCTGCTGGCATTTGTGCTGTCGGCGTGCACGCTGGCGGGCTGTGGTTCATCCGCTGAGGACGGCAGGCAGATCGTCCGGATCGGACACAATCAGTCCACCAATCATCCGACGCATATTGCGCTTCTGGCTTTTGAAGAGTACATCGAAAGCGAGCTCGGGGACAAATACGATGTGGAGGTTTTCCCCAGTGAGCTGCTGGGCTCCCAGAACGAAATGGTACAGCTGACGCAGACCGGAGCCATCAATTTCTGCGTGGCGTCCAATTCCCTGCTGGAAACCTTCAGCGAAAATTATACGCTGTTCAATCTGCCCTATCTGTTCGTATCCAGCGAAGCCTATCACGCTTCCATGGACGATGAAAGCATCACCGGCCCCATTTTTGAATCCACCAGACAGGCGGGTTTTGAGGCGGTGACCTGGCTGGATGCGGGCACAAGAAATTTTTACACCGTGAATACGCCCATCGAGACGTTGGAGGATCTCAAGGGGCTGAAGATCCGGGTACAGCAGTCTCCCACCAACGTGGAAATGATGGAGCGCCTTGGCGGTTCTGCCACGCCGATGGGCTTCGGGGAGGTATATACCTCGCTTCAGTCCCACATCATTGACGGCGCGGAGAACAATGAAATGGCGCTGACGGACAATGGACACGGGGATGTGTGCAAATATTATTCCTATGATATGCATCAAATGATTCCCGACATCCTGATCGGAAACAACGATTTCCTGGAAGGCTTAAGCAGTGAGGAACGTGCCATCTTTGACGAGGGATTTGCGCTGGTGAATCAGGTGCAGCGGGAGGAATGGGTGAAGGCCGTGGAAAATGCGAAGGACCGGGCCGCGAACGAGCAGGGCGTGACCTTCCTCTATCCGGATACGACGCCGTTCCAGGAGGCCTGCCTGCCCATGCATGACGAAATGCTGGAGAAGTACCCGGATCTGGCGCCGATCTACGAAGCGATCCAGGCCTATAACGAGATGTATCCGGCGGAAGAAACACAAGGGGGGAGCGGGGAATGAAAGCGTTGAGAAATATCCTGAATAAAATCCTGAATGCGTTGGCGGGAATCAGCTTTATCGCCATGGTAGTGCTGACCTGCTGGCAGGTATTCACCCGTTACGTTCTGCAGAATCCTTCGTCCTGGTCTGAGGAGCTGGTTTCCTATCTGTTTGCCTGGGCCAGCCTTCTGGGGGCATCTCTGGTGACGGGAGAGAGGGGGCATATGAACATTCCCATCATCGTGGAACGGATGGGGAAGGGCGCGCAGAAGGTATTTGCCATTTTCGGAGAGCTGATTGCCTTCGCGTTCTGTGCGGTTATTCTGGTATACGGAGGAATTCAGATCACCAATCTTGCAATGGGACAGATGACGTCCTCTTTGGGCGTTCCCGTCGGTATTTTCTATATTGTGCTTCCTCTGTGCGGCGTGCTGAACATGGCCTATACCGTGCTGAATATTATCGACATCAGCAGAGGGAAGGATGAGGGGAAAAAGGAGGAGTGATAGAATATGGCAATACAGTCGTTGTTGATTATTCTTGTGATTCTGGCGGTCCTTTTGATCATCGGGGTGCCGATTTCCTACGCCATCGGTATTTCCTCGCTGGTCTGTATTCTGCAGACGGTACCGCTGGATGTATCCGTTGTGACGGGCGCGCAGCGTATTTTCGTGGGCATGAGCAAGTTCAGCCTGACGGCCATTCCGTTTTTCATCCTGGCGGGAAATCTGATGAATCAGGGCGGAATCGCAAAACGGCTGGTTGATTTCGTAATGGCGATTCTCGGAAAGCTGCCCGGCGCGCTGCTGGTGACCAATGTGGGAGCGAACGCGCTGTTCGGCGCGATTTCCGGTTCGGCCTCTGCGGCTGCGGCTGCGGTGGGAAGCATGGTGGAGAAGGGAGAAGAGGAGCAGGGCTATGATAAGGCGCTGTGTGCGGCGACAAACGGCGCGTCCGCCCCGGCGGGACTTCTGATTCCGCCCTCCAATGCGCTGATCACCTACTCCCTTGCGGCAGGAGGAACCTCCGTCGCAGCACTGTTCATGGCGGGATATGTGCCGGGCATTCTCTGGGCGGTCTGCTGTATGGTGGTGGCCATCTTGATCGCGAAGAAAAAGGGATATAAAGGCCTTCCCGGAAAGTTTGACTGGAAGAATCTGGGTGTCTGTACGCTCCGCGCCCTCCCGGCGCTTTCCCTGATCGTCGTGGTAATCGGCGGCATCATCGGCGGAATCTTCACCGCTACGGAAGGCTCCGCCATCGCGGTTGTCTACGCGCTGATTCTGGGCATCTGCTACCGGAACATCACATGGAAATCCTTCTGGAACATCGTGGTGGAGAGCGTCAAGATGAGCGGCATGGTCGTATTCCTGATCGGCGTATCCAATATTCTCGGCTGGGTGATGTCCTTTACCCAGATTCCGCAGGCCATTTCGGAGGCGCTGCTGGGACTGACGCACAATCCGATCATCATTCTGCTGATCATGAATGTGATCCTGCTGATCGCGGGAACCTTTATGGACGTGACCCCGGCCATCCTGATTTTCACCCCTCTGTTCCTTCCGGTCGTTCAGACCTTTGGAATGGATCCTGTGCAGTTTGGCCTGATTCTGGTATATAACCTGTGCATCGGAAACATCACGCCGCCCGTTGGCAATACCCTGTTCGTTTCCATCAAGGTGGGCAGGACCACGCTTTCAAAGGTCATGCCGTACATGCTTCAGTATTACATCGCGATTCTGATCGGCCTGCTCCTGGTGACCTACATCCCGGCCATATCCCTGTGGCTGCCGCGGGTGGCGGGACTGATCTGATAAAGCGGATTCCTTCCGGGAAGGGATTCTGAAGCAATTTCCGTCGGCTCTGCCGCAGCGTCTGTGCGGCAGGGCCATTCTTTTTGTATGACAGGACCGGTAAGCGGCCGATATCCTTCCGTGAACGGCCATTTGCCGGAAAGATACAGCAAGCAGAGGCTTTTCGGTTTTTTTTCTCAATTTCTTCATGGATTTCCAATTGACAAACCCATTCCCGCCTAGTATAGTGTTCCTGTAAAACACTACTAAAGATATGAGAAACAGCCGGATTGCTGATCGCATGATGAACGGTAACACAGCAGGAGAGAGGAACACGTATGGACGATATGATTTTTGTGGAAAAGCTGACGGCCTTTGGGCTGACCAGGCAGGAGGCGTCCATCTATCTGTGCCTGTACAAAAACGGCACGCTGACCGGATATGAAGCGGCCAAGCTCACCGGGATTTCCCGGTCCAATGTGTATAATGCGCTGGCGGGCCTTGCGGAGAAGGGGGCAGCCTATCTGTTGGAGGGCAGCAGCAGCCGTTATATGGCGGTTCCGGTCGGGGAGCTGTGTGACAACAAGCTCAGGGCACTTTCCGAGGCGAAGGCATGGCTGGAGCAGAATATGCCAAAGGCCAGCCAGCCCAGCGAAGGCTATATTACCATCGTCGGGGAGCAGCAGATTCTGGATAAGATGCACCACATGATGGAAGAAGCGGGAAAGCGGGTCTATCTCGCGGCCTCCTCCGAGCGGATCTCCCGCTTTGTGCCGGAGCTTTCCGCCCTGCTTGCGAAGAAAACCAAGGTAGTTCTGCTGTCTGACAGAGAGCCGGACGGACTGAAGGGCGCGGTCTTTTACCGGACGGAAGGAAAGGAGAATCAGGTGCGCCTGATCGCCGATTCCCGTTATGTTCTGACGGGAGAGCTCACCGGAAGCCGTCAGGACATCTGCCTGTATTCCGGACAGCGGGTATTTGTAGACGCCCTGAAGGAAGCCATGCGCAACGAAATTAAACTGATAGAGCTGACGGGAAAGAAAAAGAAGACAAAAGGAGAAGCATGATGATGCAGAAAAAGCCATTTGTGACAAAGGAACAGATCGAAGAAATTGTAAAAACGTACCCTACCCCCTTTCATATTTACGATGAAAAGGGCATCCGGGAAAATGCAAAGAAGCTGAAGCAGGCATTTTCCTGGAATCCGGGCTATAAGGAGTTTTTTGCGGTGAAGGCCACTCCCAATCCCTTCCTGATCGATATCCTGAGGGATTATGGCTGCGGCTGCGACTGCTCCTCCATGACAGAACTGATGCTGGCAGAGGCCATGGGCGTGAAGGGGGAGGACATCATGTTCTCTTCCAATGACACACCTGCGGAAGAGTTTGCCTATGCGGCCAAAATCGGTGCCACCATCAACCTGGACGACATTACCCACATTGATTTTCTGGAGAAAATCCTGGGAAAGCTCCCGGAGACCTTGAGCTGCCGTTATAATCCCGGCGGCGTGTTCAAGATCAGCAACAGCATCATGGACAACCCCGGAGATGCCAAGTACGGCTTCACCACGGAGCAGATGTTCGAGGGCTTCCGCATTCTGAAGGAAAAAGGCGTGAAGCATTTCGGTATTCACGCCTTCCTGGCGAGCAATACGGTGACCAACGCCTATTATCCCATGCTGGCGAAGGAGCTGTTTGAGCTGGCCGTGGAGCTGAAGGAACAGACCGGCGCGGATATCCGCTTCATCAACCTGTCCGGCGGCATCGGGATCCCCTACCGCCCGGATCAGGAAGCAAACGATATCTTTGAAATCGCGGACGGCGTGAAGCATGCTTATGAGGAAATTCTCATCCCGGCAGGTATGGGAGACGTGGCAATCTACACCGAGCTGGGCCGTTTCATGATGGGACCCTACGGACATCTGGTCACAAAGGTGATTCACGAAAAGCATACCCATAAGGAATACTTGGGCTGCGACGCCTGCGCTGTAAACCTGATGCGTCCCGCCATGTACGGCGCATACCATCATATCACCGTGCTGGGAAAAGAAAATGAGCCCTGCGATCACAAGTACGACGTAACCGGCTCTCTGTGCGAAAACAACGACAAGTTCGCCATCGACCGGATGCTTCCCGAGGTCGAGGTGGGAGACTATCTCGCCATCCACGATACGGGGGCTCACGGCTTCTCCATGGGCTACAACTACAACGGAAAGCTCCGTTCTGCAGAGCTTCTTCTGAAGGAAAACGGCGAGGTGCAGCTCATCCGCCGGGCGGAGACCCCAAAGGACTACTTCGCCACCTTTGACTGCTTTGATATTTACAATAAATTTGACTGGAATGCGTAAGAAAAACCGCCTGGAATCCTCTGAAAGGAAGGAGTTCAGGCGGTTTTTTGCGGAAGATGTCCGGCCTGTTCTGTGCGGAGAATCTGCCGGAACGATGGATCTCGAATATTTTTAATGAAACAGCGTCAGTCCAATGCAGGCAGCCCAGACGCCTGCGGAAAAAAGAACCAGCAGCCCGAACAGGATCCGGGACAGATGGATGCGGCCTTTGTTTTCTTCCATGGATTGTTCCCTCCGTTTCGCTGTGAGTTTCCGGCCGGAAAGCAGCCGACGGGCGGCAGACCGGCCTTTTTCTTCATTGTAGCGAAACGGAACGGGGGATTCTGCCAGGTTTGGGTTAATTCCATGTAAAGAATAGGGATATACCCGATCAGATTGCTTACGGACTCAGCTTTCTGTCCGCGAGAACGACGGTCAGCAGAAAGAAGAGAAGGTCGAGGCCCAGGTAGTAGATCACGTCGAAGGCATACCAGCCCGCAGGCGGAAGTCCGGACAGGATGGAAAGGCCGCTGGCCGCCTGATACCCCAGGCCGCAGGCGAGATTGACGAGCCAGAACAGCAGGAAGGATAGAAGTCCGCCATATCTGGAATCTGCCAGCACGGTCCGGGCAAGCAGAACGGCGAAAAAGCCGCTCATCACAATCTGGAGCCAGAGCAGAATAGCGGTTGCTGCGTCCTGAACCAGATCGATCCAGCTGATTCCGAGTTCAGGCAGAAACATCGCCGCTTCCGCTGGAAAGATTCCGTACCTTCGGATTGTCCGTAAGCCCCAGCTTCTGCGTGAGGATAAAAAAACGTTCCCGGTCAAAATCCGGAAAGAAGTCGGCATAATACTGTTCCACATCCGAAACGCGCATATAATCGTAGAAAACGGATTCCGTGGACAGCCAGGATATTTTCGCCCGGTCCCGCCAGGAGAGGGGATGGCCCTGAAAAAGGATCTGTCCCCGGGATGGTTTTAAAAGACCGGCGGCCATTTTCAGGAAAGTGGTTTTACCGCTGCCGTTTTCTCCCAGAAGGACATGGATCTTTCCGGCATCCAGCATGAGATTCAGATCAGAAACTGCCGTTTTTCTTCCATAACGTCTGCCGAGCGCGATACATTCCAACATAGCTGTTCTCCTTTTCCTCATAAATATCCGGATACCATGGAAAGGATATCCTTCTTTTCAAAACCGAGCTCCTTCATTTCCTCCATGAAGCTGCCAAGAAGCTGGTCCGCCCGTTCCTGCTTCAGCGTCCGGAAAACCGCCTCATCCTCTGAAACAAAGGTTCCGATGCCGCGCCGGGTGAAACAGTATCCCATATCCTCCAGCTCCCGGTAAATGCGCGCGGCGGTGTTCTGATTGATTTTATAAAGCACGGCCAGTTCCCGGCCGGAAGGAAGCCTGTCGCCGGGCTTCAGTTTTCCCTGTATGATTTTTTTCTCCAGATCCCGAATCACCTGGAGATAGATGGGGATTTCTGCAGCGTAATCCATTTCTTTTCCTTTTTCGACTGTTCTGACATCTCCGATGGTACAGAAATGCCAAATGCACCATTGACATAGTTGAATAGTACACTAGAGCATATGGAATGTCAAGAGGAGGCGCAGGAGAAAAGTATCCGGAGTTGAGAATAAGGTTACAGTTCACTCCGCGCCATTCGCAAAGCCGCGCTGCGCGCTCTCCGCTGCTTCGCAGCTACGAGAAATCGCCGTTGGCGATTTCTTGCTCATTAAAACGGGCGCTCCCTTCGTCCGCTCAGAGCCAGTCATCTGTTCGTGCAAGCGCGACATCTGCCTGGTTCTGGCGGACGAGTGAACTGTAACAGAATAAGAACAGGGAGAAGGCAGGCTGCCATGAAAAAGAATACGAAAAAGGCGGAAGCTTTCAGGTGTTTGAAATGCTTCCGCCTTTGAAGTGCCGATGGCCGGACTCGAACCGGCATGGTTTCCCGCCGCATTTTGAGTGCGGTGCGTCTGCCAATTCCGCCACATCGGCAATGTCAGATTCTGTCAGAAGAGGCTCTGTCAGAACCGTTTATAATAATAGCATAACTTCGGAAGCAAGACAAGAAGAAATCTTTAAAAATTCTTAATTAGGCATTTATGATACGGTGTGATATAATATCCCCTGTGAGTGTATGACACCGGCCGGGCGGCAGCGTTTCCGGCTGAAAATGTCAGAATTGAGAGGCAAGAATGGAAACAAAGGAAAAACCTGTCATACAGGTGAAGAATCTGTATAAGCTATACCGGGTTGGCGACAGCTATGTAAAGGCGCTAAACGGCGTGAACCTGGAAATCTATAAGGGAGAATTCTGCTCCATTGTCGGAACGTCCGGTTCCGGCAAATCTACCCTGCTAAACATGCTTGCCGGTCTGGAAAAGCCCACCAGGGGCGAAATTATCATCGCCGGTGAACATATGGAAAACAAAACGGAGAATCAGCTCGTCCGGTTTCGGCGGGAGCATATCGGCTTTATTTTTCAGTCGTTCAACCTGCTTGGAACCATGAACGCTGTGGAAAATGTGGCGCTTCCGCTCACCTTCCAGGGCGTGGATAAGGATATCCGGCTGAAGCGGGCTTCCAGGCTTCTGGATCTGGTGGGACTGAAGGACCATAAGAAACACAGACCCACCCAGATGTCCGGCGGACAGCAGCAGAGAGTGGGCATCGCCCGGGCACTGGTGGTGAATCCGGAGATTATTTTCGCGGATGAGCCCACCGGCAATCTGGATTCCCATACGTCAAAGGATGTGATGGAGCTGATGCAGCGGGTGGTGAGAGAACAGAAGCAGACGCTGGTGATGGTGACGCATGACAATTATCTCGCCGGGTTCGCAGACCGTATTTTTCATATCATAGACGGGCAGATCGTGCAGATCGAGGATAACAGGAAGGAAAAGAAGCCGGAAGCGGCGGAAGAATAAAGAGAATTTAAAAGGCCGCCAAAGGCGACAGGAAGGAAAGAGAAAATGAACAGAAGAAAAATGAGGGGAATTTTCAGAAGCTGTGTGGCAGCTGCCGCTGCGCTGCTGGTGCTGGCGCAGCCCGTGGTAGGAACGCAGACGGTGTATGCCACCAGCGGCAATGAAGTGGAGACGGTGGAGCGCTCCTCTGACCGTGTGATTACGGATGACGACCGGGCGGAGGCGGATGCGCAGCTGAAATATCATGTGGACAGCATTCTGAAGCGGACGAATCCGGACGAGTATACGCTCCAGAAGCTGAACGATACGCTTTACAGCGCTTATTATTACATCGCCAATACGGAGCTGTCGGTCAGCGAGCTGTGGAGCTACGTTTCCGAGATGAAGGGAAAGCTGGACGCCGTGGTGCCGGATGTGTCCGTAACCACGCCGACCACGGAATTCCTGGCGGTGGGAGACAACTGGGAAACCCCTTCGGTCAGTTACGGACAGCAGGTGTCCATCGTGCTTCCCATCATCAATCTGGGCAGTGAAGAGCTGACAGATCTGGTGGTGAATCCGGTGGTGTCCAATGATGTGGCCGTCTGGCCCTTTGAACCGTCAGCCACAGGATATGGACAGTCCTTCGCTGAAATTCCCGGAAATCCCTTCGGGGGCAATTATGAGGCGGGAATGTTCGCGAGAAGAGAGCTGACCTGGCAGTTTACGGTCAGAGAGGACGTGCTGACCGGATATTATCCGCTGCCTTTCGAGGTGTGGTACACGAAGGAGGGCGTCCGCTGCGAAGAGCCGGTGACACTGACGGTCTATGTTTATACGGAAGGGAAGCCCGGCGCAGGACATATCGGCGGAGATACCTCTGCGGTGGAATCCAAGCCCAGAATCATCGTAACCGGTTTTGAAACGAATCCGGGCGAGGTCTATGCAGGCGATACCTTTACCGTGACGATCCATGTGAAAAACACTTCCCAGGAGCAGGCCGTTACCAACGTTCTGTTCGATATGGAGGCTGTGGAGAGCGGTACAGAGGCGAACACTACCTATGCGGTGTTCCTTCCCACCTCGGGTTCCAGCTCGGTGTATACGGACTCAATCGCGCCCGGAAGTGAATTTGACATCAATATTGAGATGACGGCGAAAACGGATCTGTCCCAGAAGCCCTATGTGCTCACCGTCAAGATGAAATATGACGCGGGAAAGGAGATTGACCTGACCGATGAGGCGAAGGTTTCCATTCCCGTGCTGCAGGAAGCGCGGTATGATACGGGAGATATTCAGGTGATGCCCGCGAGCCTGTCCGTAGGGAACCAGTCCAACGTCATGTTCAGCATTTACAACATGGGAAAAACCACTTTCTACAACCTTCAGGTGAAATATGAGGGAGATTCCGTGGAAGGAGGAGATACCTTCCTCGGCACGCTGAAGCCCGGAGAGACGGCCAACGTGGATTCCATGCTGACGGCTACGGCTCCTTCTCCCAATGGAACGGTAAAGGCGCTGATTACCTTTGAAGATGAATCCGGCAATCCGGTGAGCTTTGAACGGGAGTTTGTGCTGGACGTCTATGAGGAGGTTTATGAAGAACCGGTGATCCCGGAGGATATGATGCCAGAAGAAACATCGGGACCGAATGTGGGACTGATTGCGGGAATCGCTGCGGCGGCAGTTGCAGTGATTGTGATCATTGTGATTGTGGTTATCCGAAAGAAGAAGAAAAAGGCGGCGGCTCTGAAACAGGAGGACGATTTCCTGAACGGACTGGGAGACGATAAATAAATTTGATATTATTGGTACGGGTATAAATTTATGAAATTTTTGGATTTGCTCAGATTGAGCAGCAGCAGCCTTCTGAAGCGGAAGATCCGTACGATTCTGACTGTGCTGGGGGTGACCATCGGCGTCGCCTCCATCGTCGTGATGGTTTCTCTGGGACTCGGGCTGAATAAGTCCTCCATGGAACAGATGGAGTCCTATGGAAGTCTGACTGCGATCACGGTGTATGAGCCGGGCAGTTATTATTCCATAAATGCGACGGAGAGCAGTTCGGATTCATCAGAGGAAGAAAAGCGCCTGGACGATGCGCTGGTGGAGACGATCCGGCAGCTTCCGCATGTGGAGATGGTCTCTCCCATTCTGAATGTGAGCGTTCTTGCCCGCTGCGGCATTTATGAAAGCAACGTTTACGTGCAGGGAATGAGCGCGGAAGCGTTTGATGCCATGAAGATTCCTGTGGGCAAGGGGCGGTACCCGGACGGAAAGGATGGAACGCTGGAATTTTTTTACGGGAATATGGCGCTTCAGAGCTTTTATGTGTCCAGCACAGGCTCCTACCCTTATTATGAAAAAGGAGAGCTTCCGGATATTGATCTGATGGAGGATCCGATTTTCTACATTTTTGATCTGGACGCCTATTATCAGAGCCGGTCCGGAAGTTCCGGCAGCGGAGGAACAACGACGGTTGCCCCGCCCAAAAGGTATATGTTCGATACCAGCGGTATTGTGGCGGGAGGGGACGAAGAATGGAACAGCTTCAGCTATAATGTGTATTGTGAAATTGAATCTCTGAAAACGGAACTGAAGCGTATTTTCAAGAACAAGGCGATTCCCGGACAGCCTACGACGCAGAGCGGGAAGCCATATAAAGAAATCTTCTATAACCAGATTTATGTGGATGTGGACAGCATAGAGAACGTGGCGGAGGTACAGAATGCGATCAATGCCATGGGCTATCAGGCGTCCAGCAATGCGGAGTGGGTAGAATCCACACAGACCCAGTACCGCTACATTCAGCTGGTGCTGGGAGGAATCGGCGCGGTTTCCCTGCTGGTGGCCGCCATCGGCATCACCAATACTATGATGATGTCCATCTATGAACGGACGAAGGAAATCGGCATCATGAAGGTGCTGGGCTGCGACCTGCGCAATATTCAGATGATGTTCCTTCTGGAAGCGGGCTATATCGGCCTGATCGGCGGAGTGGTTGGCCTTGCATTCAGCTACGGTATTTCTGTAGTGATTAACCGGGTGGTGCAGAGCATGGGAAACATGATGACGCTTTCCTACATTCCGCCCTGGCTAGCCCTGGTTTCCCTGGTATTTGCCATACTGGTCGGCATGGTGGCAGGCTTCTTCCCTTCCTTAAGGGCGATGCGCTTAAGCCCCCTGGCGGCAATTCGGAGTGAATGAGAATAGATGAAAACAGACAGCCGCAGCATTCGGAAATACTTCCGGTGCTGCGGCTGTATCTATGGTATCTGATTGCTGCCGGAAAATTTGGATATCCGGTTCGGCCATGATTTATTTTCTCAGAAGGCTTTTTTTAAGCGCCGACAGAGGAAAGAACCGCCTGCGTTGCGCACTGGCCGAGCACGCCCGCACCGATCCAGGTGGGATGGATGCCGTCCACCGTGAACAGGCTCAGGTTGGTATAGTTAATACCGCAGTTGTAAAAATCGATGACAGAAGCGCCGTACGCCTTTGCGATAGCCTTGATCTGCGTGTTGAAATCAGCAACCGTATCTCCGTTCAGATTCACGGCGGGAGCGCCGGTATTTCCATTCAGATCACAACGCTCCAGCAGGGTGCAGCAGTAGATGGAAGCTGTGGGATAGAGCGCCTTTATTTTTTGAAGCATGAGCTCATAAGCATCGGTGAAGACCATAACCTCACCTTCCGTCTGAACGCCAGGAGAGGTGAAGCTTCCCAGGGTGCGGCTTCTGGCAAAGTCGTTGATTCCCATATAGATGATGATCACATCCGGATTGCTGCCGTCCGTTCCCTTCAGATCAACGATACGGCGGATGCTGCAGCCGGGAGCGGAGCCGTCCAGCGCAAGAGAATTACCGGTCACATCCGTATTGGCAGAAGAAGCGTTGCGGCAAAGCACCATGCCGGTATTCGCAAGAAGCTGCCCCCACCAGGTCTGTCCGGCGTTCGGAATGTCTCCGCTTTCCGGATAGTAGATGTTGTAATCGGCAGGCATGGTTCCCGTGAAGGTGGAGATACTGTCTCCCAGTATGGAAACCTTCTTTCCCTGCAGAGAAACCGTGGAGGAAGGAAGAGACGCGGTGGAAGCATCAACGGCCGGAACAACGGCCGATATCGGAGCAGCGTCCACACTCTGCGCGGCGGAAACAGCTTCCGCAGTCTGCGAGGCGGGAACGGCTTCCGCAGCATGGGAAGTAAGCGGGGCTGCGCCAAAGGCCAGGGTCAGGGCCAGAGCCGCAGACAGAAGAGAGGGCTTCAGAAACTTTCTCATATGTAAAAACTCCTTTTGTATGATATCTGTTGTTCACACGGTATCATATCAAAAAGGAGTTTGTCAAGACAGAGGAGGACCTTTCTGATTCGGTTTTGGCGGCGCATCAGTACAGAAGCGCGTTGGTAACATATTCCGCAATCAGTTTTGCACCTTCGGTATTCGGATGTACGCCGTCGCTGGTGTACTGATCCAGCGTTTCATAGGTGATGCCGCAGTTATGCACATCGATGACCGGATAGCTGTACGCGGAAGCGATGGTTGTGATCTCCGCGTTGAAATCACCGATGGTATTGCCGTTTTTGTTGGTGGCAGGATAGGACTGTGGATATTCGTCCACATCGCCGGCGTTGGTTTCCAGAAGCGTGCAGAAATAGATCTCCGCGTTGGGATACAGAGCATTGAGCTTCTGGATCATGAGCTCGTAGGCGTCGCAGAAGTTATTAACGACGCCTTCATCCTGCGGTGACGGTTCCGTAAAGGTACCGAGTTCCACGCTTCTTAAGAAGTCATTGGTTCCCATGAAAACAATAAGAATATCCGGGGCAGGACCGTCGTCTCCCGGCGTCAGATCGATCATCCGCTTCGTGCTGCAGCCTGGCGCACTGCCTGTTGTATCCAGAGAATCTCCGGTGATGGTGGTGTTGGAGGAAGAGGCGTTGGCGTTCAGCTCCATTCCCGTTGCATTCATCACCTGCCACCACCAGGTCTTTTCTACGGTGCTGATATCTCCGCTCCCGGGATAAAAAATATTATAATCCGTAGGAATATAACCGTCGAAGGTGGAGATGCTGTCTCCCAGGATGGAGAGTTTCAGACCGGACAGATCGCGTGGCGTCTGATTCTGGGAGGACTGAGAGGAGGAAGACCCGCCGCTGTTTTCCGAAACGGACTGTTCTGCGCTTCCGGTTTCCGGAGCTGATTGTGTTTCTCCGCCATCCGGGGACAGGGAGCAGCCGGAGAGAAAAAGGGATAGGGCGAGGACCCAGGCCGTAAGAGGTAAAAATGATTTCGTTCTCATGAAAACTCCTGTTCATCTGATTGTTATAGTTTATGAGAGGTATTATAACATAATTCGCGGGATAATGAAAATATGTATAAAATGCATAAAGGATACAGAAATAAGCTGTGGCGACAGAACAAAACGCCTAATCTGCTTGACATTTATTGGCAGGTTTGATATGCTGATTTATAAGTAGAGGGATACTACATCATAAAGAGGATGGATTGTTACTGTCAGGCAGGCAAAACCAGATTTTATATAACCGCAGGCAGATTCCGGCATGCATCTGGGAATCTGCCGGATGGTGTATAGAATTTGGTTTTTTTCTGGCCCGGCGATGCCGGGAGGGGACAGCGGTCGGCTGAGGGGGCCGGTATGGTTATTGGAAAAGTGATCAATAATAACGTCATATCCTCGTGGGATGGGGACCATAAGGAAATTATTGTTATGGGGCGGGGAATCGGGTTTCAGAAGAAGCCCGGAGATCCTGTCAGAGAAGAGGACGTTGATAAGATATTCCGTCTGGAGAACCGCGACGTCAGAGAACGGTTTGAAGACTTGCTGGAAAATATGCCTCTGGAATATATCCGGTTATCGGCCGATATTATTTCGCATGCGAAGGAACGGCTGAAGACCCGCCTGAGCCAGAGCGTCTATCTGACGCTGACCGACCATATCGGGTTTGCGATCGGACGGTTCCGTGAAGGAATGGATTTTTCCAATGCGCTTTACCGTGAGATCAAGAGATTTTATCCGGAAGAATTTGAAATCGGCATGCATGCGCTGGATCTGATTGAGGAAGGACTCGGTGTGCGCCTTCCGGACGATGAGGCGGCATCCATAGCCGTTCATCTGGTGGATGCGGAATTTGATATCAAGGTACGGGATGCCTGGTCCATGACGAATATGCTGCAGGATATGGTGCTGCTTCTGGAAAAGGAACTGCCTCTGCCAAAGGAGGGCTCCTACCACAGGGACTGTCTTCTGTCCAATCTGAAGTTCCTTGCGCACCGGCTTCTGCTTCTGCCGCCGGAAAACGGGCGGAGGGATTCGGCCTTTGAGAAATTTATCAGACAGCACTGCAGGAGGGAATATATTTCGGCCGGAAAGATACAGGATTTTGTGAGACAGAAATATCAGTGTGAAATGACAGAGGAAGAACGAATTTATCTGACGCTTTGGCTGAAACAGGCTTTGATTTGACAGAGCAGAAAGGGAGAATGGGAGGATTGTTGTATGGGTTTATTTGATTTTATGAAGAAAAAAGCGATTGTGCTCGGTTCACCGGCAGAAGGGGAATGCGTTCCGCTGTCTCAGGTGAATGACCCCACCTTCAGCGGGGAGATCCTGGGAAAGGGAGTGGCCATTATCCCGTCTAAGGGAACGATCTGTGCGCCTGCTGACGGCGAGGTGGGAACGGTGTTCCCGACAGGGCATGCAGTGGCGCTCACCACTCCGGAAGGAGCGGAGGTGCTGATTCATATCGGTCTGGATACGGTGAAGCTGGAAGGCAGACATTTTCAGATCAGGGCGCAGGCCGGCCAGAAGGTGAAAAAGGGCGATGTCCTCATAGAAGCGGATCTTGATGCGATAAAGGCAGAAGGTTATGACTGTATTACGCCGATGATCATCTGTAATACAACGGATTTTTCCAGCGTAACGGGCAAAACAGGGATTCATGTGATGCCGGGCGATGCCTGTCTGGAAATAGAAAAATAGAGACAAAGGCGGAGGAAAGAGTGCGATGTTAAAATGTTTTGGCAAAAGCGTATTAAAAGGGATAGCGGTAGGCAAGATATATCTGTACCGCAAAAAGGAATTTGTGCTGACAGAGGATAAGGTGGAGGACGCGGAAGCGGAAATCCGGAGATTTGAAGAGGCAAAACAGAAGGCCTGTGAACAGCTGGACGCTCTTTATGAGAAAGCGGTGAAAGAGGCCGGGGAAGAACAGGCCATGATCTTTGACGTGCATCGGATGATGCTGGATGACGGCGATTATCTGGATGCCATCAGACAGGAGATCCTGGATACGAAGGTGAACGCGGCGTATGCGGTGAGCACGACGGGAGACCGTTTCGCGGAAATGTTCGCTTCCATGGATGATGATTATATGAAAGCGAGAAGCGCGGATGTACTCGATATTTCGAGGCGTGTGGCGCGGATCCTTGCCGGTGTGGGAGAAGAGGGAATTGCCTCGGACGAACCGGTGATTCTGCTGGCAGAGGATCTTTCTCCCAGCGAGACAGTGCAGATCGATAAGAGCAAGATTCTTGCCTTTGTGACAAGAGGAGGTTCTACGAATTCCCATACGGCGATTCTGGCCCGTTCCATGAATATCCCGGCACTCGTACAGGCGGATGTGGAACTGAAGGATGAGTATGACGGCATGCTTGCCGTGGTTGACGGCTTTGAAGGAATCATCTACATCGATCCCGAAGCGGCAGTCCTTGCCGAGCTGCTCCGCAGAAAGGAAGAGGCGGATAAGGCGCAGGCAGAGCTGGAACAGCTGAAAGGTCTTGATAATGTAACTTCCGACGGAAGAAGAATCAATATTTACGCCAATATCGGAAGCGTGGAGGACGTGGAGAAGGTTCTTCAGTCAGATGCCGGAGGAATCGGTCTGTTCAGAAGTGAATTCATCTATCTGGGCCGGGAGGATTATCCGACCGAGGAAGAACAGTTTGAGATCTATAAGGAAGTTCTTTCCAGAATGGGCGGAAAGAAGGTAATCATCAGGACGCTGGACATCGGAGCGGATAAGCAGGTGGACTATTTCGAACTGCCGAAGGAAGAGAATCCAGCCATGGGATACCGGGCAATCCGCATCTGCCTGACCAGACAGGAAATTTTCAAAACGCAGCTTCGCGCCATTTACAGGGCTTCCGCATATGGAACGGCGGCAATCATGTTCCCCATGATCATTTCCATCAAGGAGATTCGTGAAATCAAGGGAATCGTGGAAGGCGTGAAGCGGGAACTGACGGCGGAAGGAAAACCGTTCGGAGAAGTGGAGCTGGGTATTATGGTAGAAACTCCGGCAGCAGCGGTCATCAGCGACGAACTGGCAAGAGAAGTGGAATTCTTCAGCCTGGGGACCAATGACCTGACGCAGTATACTCTCGCCATTGACAGGCAGAATCAGAAGCTGGACGGCTTTTATGATGCGCACCATGAAGCGGTTCTGCGTCTGATTCGCATGACGGTGGAGAATGCCCATGCGGCCGGAATCTGGTGCGGCATCTGCGGCGAGCTGGGCGCGGATACTACGCTCACAAAGACCTTCCTTGATATGGGGGTGGATGAGCTTTCCGTTTCTCCGTCCTACGTGCTCAGTGTGAGAAAGGCGGTCAGAGACATTTAAGGGCTCTGAAAGAAACAGGATTATTTCAGCCGTATGGCTGCAAATAAAATATATGACAGAAAAGCAAAGGAGTAAAAATGAGAGAATTCGAGTATACGATTACAGATGAACTGGGTATTCATGCAAGACCTGCGGGACTTCTGGTGAAGAAGGCAGGAGAGTTCGCGAGCACGGTGAGCGTGGACAACGGAACCAAGAAGGGCGACGCGAAGAAAATCATGTCCCTGATGATGATGGGAGTGAAGAAGGGACATACGGTGAAGTTCACCATCGAAGGACCGGATGAGAATGCCGCAGCGGAGGCGCTGGAGGCGTTCATGAAGGAAAATTTATAAAAGTATTCGAAGAGGGTAAAACCTCTGGTGAATAAATGATTCCCGGAGCCAGGGCGGGAAAAGACAAATAAGGGGGAATTAAAACATGAAGTATTTACAGAAGCTTGGTAAGGCACTGATGCTTCCGGTGGCCTGTCTGCCGATCTGCGGTATTCTGATGGGAATCGGATATCTTCTGTGTCCTGCGACCATGCAGGGCGGTGAAGTAACCGGTATCCTGCAGCAAATCGGATTTTTCCTGGTGAAAGCAGGAGGCGCTCTGATTGACAATATGGCGATTCTGTTTGTGATCGGCGTCGGCGTCGGGCTGGCGGATGATAACGACGGAACTGCCGGGCTTGCGTCTCTGGCGGCATGGCTGATGATCACAAACCTGCTTTCTACGGGCGTGGTCACAACCATCGTTCCGTCGCTTGCGAACAACGCAGATGCGACGCTGGCTTTTGACAAGATTGCGAATCCGTTTATCGGTATTCTTTCCGGCATTATCGGAGCTGTCTGCTATAACAAGTTCAAGGGAACGAAGCTGCCCGACTGGCTGTCGTTCTTCAGCGGAAAACGCTGTGTTGCCATTGTGGCGGGCGTGGTTTCCATCGTGGTAGCTGCCATCCTGCTGTTTGTATGGCCGATTCTGTTCGGTGCGCTGATTTCCGTAGGCGAAGCGATCGTTGGTCTTGACGCTGTGGGAGCCGGTATTTATGCGTTCCTGAATCGTCTGCTGATTCCTACCGGTCTGCATCATGCGTTGAACAACGTATTCTGGTTCGATACGATCGGACTCGGTGATCTGTCCCATTTCTGGGCCGGAGAGACCTCTGCAGATGTGACCTGGAGTCTCGGCATGTATATGTCCGGATTCTTCCCCTGCATGATGTTCGGTGTTCCCGGAGCGGCGGTGGCCATGATTCAGACGGCAAAGAGCAATAAGAAGAAGGTCGCCATCGGACTTGTTGCTTCCGCAGCTGTATGTTCGTTCGTCTGCGGCGTAACAGAGCCTTTTGAATTCGGCTTCATGTTCCTTGCACCGGGACTGTATGTGATTTATGCTCTGCTGTACGGCATTTTCACCGTAATCACCACGTTGGTCGGATTCCGCGCAGGCTTCAGCTTCTCCGCGGGAGCTACGGATCTTCTGTTCTCCGCATCCCTGCCCGCGGCACAGAATACCTGGATGATCTTTCCTCTGGGAGCTGCAGCATTCATCGTGTTCTATGTGGTATTCCGTTTCGCAATTGTGAAATTTGACCTGAAGACACCCGGCCGTGAAGACGATGATCTTGAGGCTGAGAAGTCTGCGGTTCTTGCAAACAATGACTACACCGCTGTGGCAAAGACCGTTCTGGAAGGACTTGGCGGAAAGGAAAATGTGACCTCTCTGGATAACTGCATTACCAGACTTCGCCTTGAAATCAAGGATTACACAAAGGTGGACGAGAAGAAGATCAAATCCGCCGGAATTGCAGGCGTTATCCGTCCGAGCAAGACGTCGGTTCAGGTCATTGTAGGAACCAAGGTACAGTTCGTAGCGGATGAAATGAAAAAGATGTTGTGATTTTATACATCTTACTTAGAAAAACAATTCCCTGGCATGTTCGGAAGCCCCGTTGCGGGCTTCCGAATTTTTCCTGAAATGTTGTCCGGCGGATTCTGCCATAAAAGCGGCTTTTTGTACATGGCGAAGGACTGCCGGATGAGCTATAATTAAGTTGTTGAAAAGTGAATTCTCCTGTATCGCGCCGTATGCGGGAGAAGAAAAAACAGACGGCGCAGGAAGGGTGTTTAAAATGAGAATTATCAAGGCAAGGGATTATAATGACATGAGCAGAAAGGCTGCCAACATCATCTCCGCGCAGATTATCATGAAGCCGGACTGTGTGCTTGGCCTTGCAACAGGTTCCACCCCGATCGGAACCTACAAACAGCTTGTGGAGTGGTATAAGAAGGGAGATCTTGATTTTTCTGAGGTCACGTCTGTAAACCTGGATGAATACAAAGGATTAAGCAGAGACAACGACCAGAGTTACTATTATTTCATGAATGACAATCTGTTTTCTCATGTAAATATCTGCAAGGAAAGAACCCATCTTCCCAACGGCATGGAGCCTGACAGCGAGAAGGCATGTGCGGATTACAACGCCGTAATCGCGTCTGTGGGCGGCATCGATCTGCAGCTCCTCGGACTGGGCCATAATGGCCATATTGGATTCAATGAACCCGCCGACACCTTTGAGCTGGAGACCCACTGTGTGGATCTGACGGAATCCACGATCGAAGCCAATAAGCGCTTCTTCGCTTCTTATGATGATGTGCCGAAGCAGGCGTATACCATGGGAATCAAGACCATCATGCAGGCGAAAAAGGTGCTTGTGGTGGTGAGCGGCAAGGATAAGGCAGGCATTGTGAAGCAGGCGTTCTTCGGCCCTGTAACGCCCCGTGTACCTGCTTCCATCCTGCAGCTTCACAGCGACGCCATTGTGATCGCTGATGAAGACGCTCTTTCCGAGATTTAACGCGGTTTCAGGAGCTGCATGGGCCATAAGGCCCGTGTCTGAACGCCGCCTGCGGCGGCGAAACAGGAGGAATATGCGATGATCATACAGAGCAAAAGAGTCTGGACGGCAGGCCAGTTCATCGCCGCGCAGCTGGCCGTTTCGAATGGAAAAATCACGGACGTGCTTCCCTTTGGTACGCTTCCTGTGGATGAGGATTATGGAGACAGGAGGATCCTGCCCGGATTCATTGACGTACATACGCACGGATCCTATGGATTTGATACCAATGACGCCGAACCGGAAGGCCTGAGAAAATGGATGAAGAAGATTCCGGAAGAAGGTGTGACATCCATCCTTCCCACCACGGTGACTCAGATGCCGGACGTTCTCACGGCAGCCCTCCGGAATGTGGCGGCAGTGGTCAGAGAAGGCTATGAGGGCGCAGAGATTCTGGGCGTTCATTTTGAAGGCCCTTATCTTGATATGGAATACAAGGGGGCTCAGCCGCCGGAGGCCATCGCAAAGGCGAGTGTGGAGCAGTTTCAGAAGTATCAGGAGGCTGCGGATGGGCTGATTCGATATATTACGCTGGCTCCTGAGCATGACGAGGGCTTTGCCCTGACGAAATACTGCAGCCGGACGGGCGTTGTGGTCAGCATGGGACATTCCGGTGCAACCTACGAACAGGCGTTGATGGGAATTGCAAACGGTGCGACCAGCATGACCCATGTGTACAACGGAATGACCGGATATCATCACAGAAAACCCGGTCTGGTCGGTACTGCTTTCCGTGTGCGGGATATTTACGGTGAGATTATCTGTGACGGCTGCCATTCCCACCTGGCTGCCCTGAACAATTATTTTCAGGCAAAAGGAAGAGATTATGCTCTTCTGATCACGGATTCCCTGTGTGCCAAGCACTTCCCGCCCGGAGGCGGCTATAAGCTGGGTGGTCACGATATTGTGATCGGGGAAGACGGACTTGCGCGTCTGGCAGGTACGGATACGATAGCGGGAAGTACGCTGCATATGAACAGAGGACTCAGAATTCTGGTGGAAGAGGCCATGGTTCCCTTTGATGCGGCCGTAAATTCCTGTACGATTAATCCGGCCAGATGTCTTGGCGTTGATGACCGGAAGGGAAAAATTGTGGCAGGTTTTGATGCGGATCTGGTGGTTCTGGAGGATAATTATGAAGTGATTCAGACCTATTGCCGCGGAAAGGCCATGCTGCCGGTGCAGAAAGCGACGGAATAACAGTACGCTGGGCAAAAAGGATGCCGGACCGTGGCGACGGCGGAATACCCGGTAAAGAATGACTTTGGGAGCTTCTCCTGTCTGTAGGCGGGCAGAGGCTCCCTCTTTTTCTGCTTTTAAAAAATTCGGTTTTGGTGTATAGTAATATAGAAAATGCCGAGACGAGTTTGGAAAAGAGAGAAAGGAGATATCCGGATGGACTGTAAAGCGGCGGAGAAGCTGATTCCGGATTTTATCCGGGGCAGAATGGAGACGAGGACGGCAAAACATTTTCTTTCCCACGTGGAGAAGTGCCCTTCCTGCAAGGAAGAGCTGAGCATTCAGTTTCTGGTGACGGTGGGAATGCAGCGGCTGGAAGACGGCGAAGCGTTTAATCTGAATAAGGAGCTTTCCGCGCGGATCGCCATATCGAAGAGACATGTAAAGATCCGGGAGAGGCTGCAGTGGGGGCTTTACTACTTTGAGGCCTTTGCTGTGCTTATCGTGATTCTGGTGATGACAACGCTGGTATTCTGAATGAAGGTCAGAATTTGAGATGCTTTGAAATGGAGGAAATGATGAGCGAAAAGCTGGTACTGATTGACGGGCACAGCATATTGAACCGCGCGTTCTATGGTGTGCCTGATCTGAGTAATGCGGAGGGGCTTCACACCAACGCAATTTATGGCTTTCTTAACATTATGCTTAAGATTCTGGAGGAAGAGAATCCGGGATATCTTGCTGTGGCCTTTGACGTACATGCACCCACATTCCGGCACGAACTGTATGCAGAGTATAAAGGAACGAGAAAGCCCATGCCGGAGGAGCTCAGGCAGCAGGTCCCTGTGATGAAGGAAGTGCTTGCTGCGATGGGAATCTGTACGGTAGAGCAGGCGGGACTGGAGGCAGATGACATTCTGGGTACCCTGGCAAAGCGCGGCGAAAGGGACGGCATGGAGGTAGCCCTTGTTTCCGGTGACCGGGATCTGCTCCAGATTGCCGGGGAACACATCAAGATCCGGATTCCCAAGACAAAGGGAGGAAGAACGGAAATCGAGGATTACTATGCGAAGGACGTTCTTGCGGCCTGGCAGGTGACCCCGGAGCAGTTCGTGGATCTAAAGGCCCTCATGGGGGATTCCTCGGACAATATTCCCGGTGTGCCGAAGGTCGGCCCGAAAACGGCGCAGGAGCTGATGACGCGCTTTGGTTCTCTGGACAATATCTATGCGCATCTGGACGAGGTGGCGAAAAAGAGCATCAAAGAATCCCTTTCCGCCAACCGGGATCTGGCGGAGCTCTCCCGGACGCTGGCGCGGATCAACACGCAGGCGGAGCTCTCCGTGACATGGGACGACATGAAGCTTGGAGAGATGTTCACGCCGGAAGCCTATACGCTGTTCCAGAAGCTGGAGTTTAAGAATATGCTGGGCAGATTTCAGGAACAGCCGGCTTCCGATGAGGGCAGAAAGGAGAACTATCGGATTTCCGGAGCACGGGCAGAGGCGGAAGCGGCCTTTATCCGGGCGAGACAGGAAAGACGGGCAGCCTTTCTGGTGCTGGAGGATGGAAATGAGGCGGCGGGAACCGCTTCCAACCGGTATGACGGAAGCGGTTTTACGGCGCTGGCGTTTGCAGCCGGGGATGAGGAGATCCGGATTTTTACCCGGTCTGAGGAGATTACGGCAGATTATGTGAGAAGCAGTCTGTCCGCGCTGGCTGGGGAGGGCGTGCGCCTTGCCACCTTCCAGATCAAGTTCCAGTACGGTTATCTTCAGGGAATGGAGACGGATGGTCTGTTCGATGTGCTGATCGCGGCCTACCTGCTGAACCCGCTGAAAAATGACTACAGCATTGCGGATATCGCCCATGAACATCTGGATCTGACCATAAAGGAAAAAAGCCTGCTTCTGGGGAAAAGCAGCTGGCAGGAGGCGCTTATCGAAAAGCCGGAGGAATTTCTGGAATATGCGGGCGACGCGGTGTATGCCATCTGGAAATCCTGGCCCGTGCTTGAGGAGAAGCTGAAACAGGCCGATATGGAGAAGCTGTTTGCGGAAATTGAGATGCCACTCACCCGGGTGCTTCACGATATGGAAATGGAAGGGATCCGGGCGAATCCGCAGGCTTTGAAGGACTATGGGGATGCGCTGGTGGAACGGATCGGAGAGCTGGAAAAGAGCATCCACGAAAAGGCGGGGGAGGCGTTCAACATCAACTCTCCCAAGCAGCTGGGTGAGATTCTGTTCGGGAAAATGAAGCTTCCGGGCGGAAAGAAGACCAAGACCGGCTATTCCACCGCTGCGGACGTGCTGGAAAAGCTGGCGGAAGAGCATCCGATCGCTTCGGAGATTCTGGAATACAGAGGGCTTGCCAAACTGAAATCCACCTATGCGGACGGGCTTCTTCCCTGCATCGGGCCGGACGGCAGGATTCACACCACCCTGAACCAGACGATCACGGCGACGGGTCGGATCAGCTCCACGGAGCCGAACCTGCAGAATATTCCCATGCGCATGGAGCTGGGCAGGCTGATCCGCAGGGCTTTTATCCCGAAGGAAGGTTATCTGTTCACGGATGCGGACTATTCCCAGATCGAGCTGCGGGTGCTGGCCCATATGTCCGGGGATGAACAGCTGATTGAGGCGTACCGGATGGATGCGGACATCCATCGCATCACGGCGTCCAGGGTATTCCATACCCCCTTTGAGGAGGTGACGGACCTGCAGAGACGCAATGCGAAGGCGGTGAATTTCGGCATCGTGTACGGGATCAGCTCCTTCGGTCTGAGCCAGGATCTGAGCATTTCCCGGAAAGAGGCTTCGGAATACATTGAAGAATATTTCAAGACCTATCCGGGCGTGAAGGCATTTCTGGACAGAGAGGTGGCTTCTGCAAAGGAAAAAGGCTATTCCGTTACCCTGTTTGAACGTCGCAGGCCTGTGCCGGAATTAAAGAGCAGTAATTTCATGCAGCGTTCCTTCGGAGAGAGGGTGGCGATGAACGCGCCGATCCAGGGGACGGCGGCGGACATCATCAAAATCGCCATGATCCGTGTCTGGAGACGGCTTGCGAAGGAGAATCTGAAATCCAGGCTGATCCTGCAGATTCACGATGAGCTTCTGATTGAAACCGCTCCGGGAGAGGAGGAAGAGGTGGCCAGGATCCTGACAGAGGAAATGAAGGCTGCGGCTTCCCTTTCCGTGACGCTGGAGACGGATCTGCATACGGGTACGGACTGGTATGAGGCAAAATAAAATGAAACTGATTGGAATTACAGGGGGCGTAGGCGCCGGAAAGACCATGGTTCTGGGCCTTCTGAAAGAGCTCTGCCGCTGCCGCGTCCTTCTCGCCGATGAGGTGGGAAACGAAGTGAAGCTTCCGGGACAGCCCTGCTATGAGCGCCTGGTTCAGCTTTTGGGGCGGCAGGTGCTTGCCGAAGACGGCACCATTGACAAAAAGAAGATGGCGGGTCTGATTTTTTCGGACCCCGCCCTTCTCGACCGGGTGAACGGTATCATTCATCCGGAGGTGAAGCGGTATATCCTGGAACAGGTGGAGGAGGAGCGAAGGAAAGGGGAAGCGGATTACTTTTTCCTGGAAGCGGCGCTTCTCATCGAATGCGGTTATGAGGCGATACTGGACGAGCTGTGGTACATCCATGCCGATGGGCCTGTGCGCATGGCCCGCCTGAAGGAGAGCCGGGGCTATTCCGAGAAGAAAATCCGGCAGATTTTTGAAAGCCAGTTAAGCGAAACGGAGTTTCGGGCGCACTGCAGCGTTGTCATTGAGAACAACGGCGACCTGCAGGAGACCAGAAGACAGCTGGAAGCGGCGCTTTGCCGGGATACGGCGGGCTTTAGACAGCGGACATAAGGAGAAAGACGACTATGAGACTATGCAGCATTGCCAGCGGAAGCAGCGGAAACTGCATTTATGTGGGAACGGACACCACCCATGTGCTGGTGGATGTGGGAATCAGCAGAAAACGGACGGAGGAAGGGCTTCACAGCCTGGGGATAGACCCTCGCGAGCTGGACGCGGTGTTCATCACCCATGAGCACAGTGACCACATCAGCGGGCTTGGCGTATTTTCACGAAAATATAACGTGCCCATCTATGCGACGCCGAAAACGGTGGAGGCCATCTGCCGCTGCAGGAGCCTGGGGGCCATCGACGAGGGCCTGTTTCAGACGGTGCGGGCGGATGAGAGCTTTACCATCAAGGATATGACGGTGAATCCCATGCGGATTTCCCACGATGCGGCGGACCCGGTGGCATACCGCTTTTCCTATGGAAGGCAGAAGATCGGAGTGGTGACGGACCTGGGAACCTATAACGATTATACGGTGGAGTGCCTGAAAGGGATGGACGCCCTTCTTCTGGAAGCCAATCACGACGTGAACATGCTTCAGGTCGGCCCCTATCCCTATCCCCTCAAGCAGCGGATTCTGGGGGACAGAGGCCATCTGTCCAACGAGAATTCCGGCAGGCTTCTCTGCCGCCTTCTGCACGACAACCTGAAGCACATCGTGCTGGGACATCTGAGCAAGGAAAACAACATTCCCCAGCTTGCCTATGAGACGGTGCGGCTGGAGATCAACCAGGCGGACAACCCATACCGGGCGGGAGATTTTCCCATCCAGGTGGCGAGAAGAAGCGAGGTTTCGCAGGTGATAGAGATCGCGTGACGTATGACAGACCGAAGCATTACGCACAGGGGATTCGGCGGTTTTCCAAAACATATGGCAGCCTGAAAAGAGCGGCTGAGACGTAAATACAGAATGAAGGAGAAAAATCATGAAAAGAACCATCATTACGGTAGTTGGACACGATACTGTGGGGATCATCGCAAGGGTCTGCACCTATCTGGCACAGAACAACATCAACATCCTGGACATCAGCCAGACCATCGTGCAGGAGTATTTTAACATGATGATGATCGTGGATATGAACCGGGCGGAAAAGAGCTTCGGTGAGATTGCGGAGGAGCTGACGAAGCTTGGCGAGGAAATCGGCGTGATCATCAAATGTCAGAGCGAAGAAATTTTCAGTCAGATGCACAGGATCTAGAATACAGTTCACTCGTCAGGCAGGATCGGATAGATGCCATGCTTGCATGAGCAGTTATCTGATCCTGCGCTGACGAAGGGAGCGCCCGTCTATGAGCAAGAAATCGCCAAGGGCGATTTCTCGTAGCTGCGAAGCAGCGGAAAGCGCGAAGCGCGGCTTTGCGAATGGCGCGGAGTGAACTGTAAAACAATCTGAATAAATCGCTTTGAAATGGGAGGACGCCATGATCAACATATTTGAAGTAAATGAAACCAACAAAATGATCGAGAAGGAGAATCTGGACGTGCGTACCATCACGCTGGGTATCAGCCTTCTTGACTGCATCGACGCGGATCTGGACGCGCTGAACCAAAAGATTTACGACAAGATCACACGTGCGGCGCAGAACCTGGTGAAAACCGGGGAAGAAATTTCCGCGGAATTCGGGATCCCGATCGTGAACAAAAGAATTTCCGTGACGCCCATCGCGCTGATCGGAAGCGCAGCCTGCCGCAGGAAGGAAGATTTTGTGCAGATCGCTCAGACCCTTGATGCGGCGGCGAAGAAGGTGGGTGTGAATTTCATCGGCGGTTATTCCGCTCTGGTGTCCAAGGGCATGACGCCTGCGGACGAACTCCTGATCCGTTCCATCCCCCAGGCGCTCGCGTCCACGGAGCGGGTGTGCAGTTCCGTCAATCTGGGTTCCACCAAGACGGGCATCAATATGGATGCGGTGCGCCTGATGGGAGAGATCATTCTGGAAGCGGCGCATCTGACGGCGGATACGGATTCTTCGGCCTGCACGAAGCTGGTGGCCTTCTGCAACGCGCCGGACGACAATCCGTTTATGGCGGGAGCCTTCCACGGTGTGACGGAGGCGGATCAGGTCATTAACGTGGGTGTCAGCGGCCCCGGCGTGGTGAAAACAGCTCTGGAAAAAGTGCGCGGAGAAAGCTTTGAGGTGCTCTGTGAGACGATCAAGAAAACTGCATTCAAGGTGACGAGAGTGGGACAGCTGGTGGCGAGAGAGGCCTCCAGACGGATGAATATTCCGTTCGGCATTGTGGATCTGTCCCTGGCGCCCACACCGGCCATCGGGGACAGCGTGGCGGACATTCTGTGCGAGATCGGACTGGAGCATGCGGGAGCGCCCGGAACGACGGCGGCGCTGGCCCTTTTGAACGATCAGGTGAAAAAAGGCGGCGTGATGGCCTCCTCTTATGTGGGCGGTTTAAGCGGCGCGTTCATCCCGGTGAGCGAAGACCAGGGCATGATCGACGCGGTTTCCGCAGGAGCCCTTTCTCTGGAGAAACTGGAGGCGATGACCTGTGTCTGCTCCGTGGGGCTTGACATGATCGCCATACCGGGAGACACGAAGGCATCCACCATTTCCGGCATCATTGCGGACGAAATGGCCATCGGTATGGTCAACCAGAAGACCACGGCGGCGCGTCTGATCCCGGTCATCGGAAAGACGGTAGGAGATCATGCGGAGTTCGGCGGACTGCTGGGCCACGCACCCATCATGCCGGTTAATTCCTTCGGCTGCGAGGCCTTTGTCAGCAGAAAGGGACGGATTCCGGCTCCCATTCACAGCTTTAAGAATTAAAGGGCGGGCAGAGAATCTGCCTCTGATATTCATGCAGGAAGGGCGTTCCATATTTACCGGAGACAATGGTCTGGTAAATATGGGAGGCCCTGATTTCTTCTTCAAGCAGGGGAAGAAGCGTTGGAGAAAGCTGCTCTCTGGCCGACGTAAGACGGGACAGCAGAGGAGAGGCAGCCTCTTTTTTTATGGCGGTCAGAAGCGGCAGCGCCCGTTCGGAAAAGCCGAGCATGCGCAGATAAACGGGAAACCCTTCCGCCTTGCTTTCATCCAGCGCATCCTGCTTCAGATTCAGCAGAATATGGCAGAGGCTCCGGCTCGCACGCACGTAGGGAAGGTCTCTGGAGCGCAGCCGCAGGCAGAAGTCGTCCCAGCCGGTAAAGGAATACAGATGTCTGACGATTTTATCCGCGAGAGAAGGTGTTACGTCCGCAAAGGCGGTAAGCGCCGCAGAGGAAGCGGTTCGGATGCCATTTTCCGCAGGAGTTCCTTCTTCCATCAGCTGCAGCAGGCGATAGCGCAGAAGGGAGGAGAAGTCCTCTTCCGTAACGATGCCGCGCCCGTCGCTCCTTTCAAAGAGAAGACGGCGGGATGTATCGGGGAGGCTTGAGAACAGGCTTTCCTCAGGCCCCGGCGCATCGGTATCGCTGCTGCCTGTATTTTTCAGGGCGGCGCGGATGGCGGAGGCGGAACTGAAGGGAGTGTCCGGCGTGGATGAAGCCTTTATGGATGCTGCGCCTTCGTGGGCTTCCTTCAGCTCCGTATCATGATAATTTCCCCTTCGCCTGATGGTAATCGGACGGATGGGGCTTTTCAGGACATCCAGCGCCCGGCAGTATTCGATCCCCAGAATGTTGTTGGGAAGGGAAAAAAGAGAGGCATCGGCTTCGGAAAAACTTTCGGAAAACGTTCCCCGGGAGCTTTCCAGAGCCCTGCTCCTGGCGGTTGGAAAGGAAAGGCCTCCTTTCTGTGCCTCACGCAGCGAATGCTGATATTCCGGAGATTTTTCCGCACGGGATAAAAGGGCGGCGGCAGATCGGAGCGCCTGCGTATCCCCGCATTCGCTTCCAAAGCACAGATAATCCACGCAGCCCAGCCGGTTCAGAACAGAGACCGCGCCGGAGGCGAAATATTCTGCGCTGGCGCAGGCAAACCGCGTGGGAAGTTCCAGAACCAGGTCTGCACCGCAGGAGAGCGCCATGTGCGCCCGATCGTATTTGTCCAGCACGGCGGGCGTTCCCCGTTGAGTGAAGCAGCCGCTCATGACCACGATGATATAGTCTGCTCCGGTGAGACGGCGGGCTTCTTTCAGCTGATATTCGTGTCCTTTGTGAAGCGGATTGTATTCCGCGATGATTCCTGTGACTGTCATGGATATGGCTCCGTTCCTTTTCTCTTTTCGTGGATTCATCATAGCATGGATGGAGAGATTTGAACAGAGAGGTCTTGATTCCTGCGGGGCATGGGCAAGTGGCAATGCGGTTAAAATGCAATTTTCGGTTTCATGAGCGGTATGGATTCGGATAATAGTACGGTTGAAAAAAGGGTCTGCGATTTTGGACCGTATGATTGCCTGACAGAGCGGTACAAAGACTGTGCCTTGTGCTTCGTGTACAACCGCTGCCAAATCAGATAACGGCGGCATTTCGGGTGACTGTGAAACGGTAAGCGGTCGGAGGCGGGGATATCGAAAGGCTGCGCCATGCCAAGCCGGAGATGCCCTTGCGTTCACCTCCGGCTTGAGGGCTTGCGCCCTATAGAAGAAAGAATACACCCCGCCCTATACGAGCAAGCTCGAACGGGCATGGGGAAGGAGAAAGGCTGCGCCATGCCAAGCCTGAACCGCCCTTGCGGGCAGTCCAGGCTTGAGGGCTTGCGCCCTATAGGAAGGAAACACTCGCCAGCCCTTTGCAAGCAAGCTTGCACGGTCCGGCGAGTATTTCCTTCCTGCATGGCTTGATTGTACAACATCACGAACAATGTGGTGAAAATTGTGATATGTGCAAGATTTTGTACAATAAAATCAGGAAAAGAAACTTGTATACAATGGAAAATTCCGTTATAATTTTAAGCAGACAAAGACGGAAGGCAGAAGGAAACGGAAATGAGGAAAGGAGTAGAAAACCATGTCTTATATTGACATCATCAAAGAGAAAGCGAGATCTGACAAGAAAACGATTGTCATGCCCGAAACGAACGACAAGAGGACGCTGATTGCGGCGGCTCATGTGCTGGAAGAGGGGATTGCAAACATCATCATGGTGGGCAATGAAGAGAAGATTATGGACGGCGCGGGCTGGCTGGAAGTGGATCTGACGGGAGTTAAGGTGGTGGATCCCACCAAAACGGAAAAGTTTGAAGAATATGCCCAGCTTCTGTATGAAACAAGAAAGGCAAAAGGAATGACGCTGGAGGAAGCAAGGCAGAAGCTTCTGGACGATCCGCTGACTTTCGGCGTGGTTATGGTTAAGGCCAATGACGCGGACGGCATGGTGGCAGGCGCGTGTCATGCGACGGCAGATGTGCTTCGTCCGTCCCTGCAGATTCTGCGGACGGCGCCCGGAGTGAAGCTGGTATCCGCATTTTTCATTCTGGATGTGCCGGACTGCGAATATGGAGAGCACGGAACCTTCCTGTTCGCAGACTGCGGACTGAATCAGGATCCCACCTCTGAAGAACTGGCTGCGATTGCGGATACAAGCGCAAAGAGCTTTAAGCAGCTCATTGGCGCAAAGCCCATTATTGCCATGCTTTCTCATTCCACAAAGGGAAGCGCCCATCATGCGCTGGTGGACAAGGTTGTGAAAGCGGTGGAGATCGCTCATGAGGAGTATCCTCATCTGACGCTGGATGGAGAACTGCAGACGGATGCGGCACTGGTTCCGAAGGTGGCAAAATCCAAGGCTCCCGGAAGTGACGTGGCAGGCAAGGCCAACGTGCTGATTTTCCCGAATCTGGATGCTGGAAATATCGGTTACAAGCTGGTTGAACGTCTTGGCAAGGCGGAAGCCTACGGACCGATGCTGCAGGGAATTGCCAAGCCTGTAAACGACCTTTCCAGAGGATGCGACTGGGAGGATATCGTGGGCGTAGTCGCGTTGACGGCGGTTCAGGCGCAGCTTGCGTAAATACTGAAAAATAACTGGGGAAAATGGTTTTTATAAGGGTTTCGGTGCCGCCGAAGAGGCGGCAGATATGAGGTAGGCAATGAATATTCTGGTAATAAACTGCGGCAGTTCTTCGCTGAAATTTCAGCTGATCGACTCACAGAGCGAGAAGCTCATCGCGAAGGGACTCTGCGAAAGAATCGGGATTGATGGAAGCCGGCTGGTGTATACGCCTGCCGGCGGAAAGAAATGGATCACAGAATCCAGGATGAGCGATCATAAGGAAGCCATCAGCATGGTGCTGAAGGCGCTTACGGATCCGGAAAACGGCGCGGTAAAGGATTTGTCGGAAATCGGCGCGGTAGGACACAGGATCGTTCATGGAGGAGAAAATTTTTCCAAAGCGACATTGATTACGGATGAGGTGAAAAAGGCAATCGCGGACTGCAGTGATCTTGCTCCCTTGCATAATCCTGCCAATCTGATCGGGATTGAGGCCTGTGAGGCGCTTATGCCGTCCGTGCCGATGGTGGCAGTTTTTGATACGGCCTTTCATCAGACCATGCCGGAGGAATCCTATCTGTATGCGCTTCCTTACCGTTATTATAAGGACTATCGGATCAGGAGATATGGTTTTCATGGAACCAGCCATGATTATGTATCGTCCCGTGCGGCGGCCGTACTGGGCAGGCCCATTGAAGAACTGAAAATTATCGTCTGCCATCTGGGAAACGGCGCATCCATTTCGGCGGTGAAGAACGGAAAATGCTTGGATACTTCCATGGGTCTTACACCGCTGGAAGGTTTGGTAATGGGAACCAGAAGCGGAGATATCGATCCGGCTATTGTGGAGTTCATCGCAAACAAGGAAGGAAAGAGCGTCAGTGAGATTCTGCGCATGCTGAATAAGGAGTCCGGAGTTTTCGGAGTATCGGATGGATTTTCCTCGGATTTCCGCGATCTGGAGGATGCCTACGAGGCGGGCAATGCAAATGCGAAGCGCGCCATGGAGGTATTCATTCACAGTGTTATCAAGTATATCGGCGCGTACACGGCTGAAATGAACGGTGTGGACGCGATCTGCTTCACGGCGGGGGTGGGAGAGAACAGCCCGATCATCCGTGACAGAATTCTGAATCATCTCAGTTATATGAATATTACCATCGATGAGGTGGCAAATCATAAGCGGGGAGAAGAGATCGTGATTTCCAATCCCGGCCCCGGACCGAAGGTACTGGTGATTCCCACAAACGAGGAGCTGTCAATTGCGAGACAGACCTTTGCGATCATCACCGGTAAAAACTGAAAATGACCTGTAAGAGAAGCCGATATTATGTCGGCTTCTTTTTTTGATCAATAGGAAATTTCATTTCCTATTGATCAAAAAAAGACGTTGATGCGCACACCTTTTTTAAAAAAAGTCAGCGGATTTCGCATATTGTAGATGGCGCAGCAGGAGGAAAAAGCGATATAATAAAAAGGCAAAACGAACAGGGGGAAGCGCCTGATGCTTCGGAAAAGGAGGAAAAATGACCAAAAGAAAGCAGGTTATTCTGCTGATGACGGATACAACAAGATTTGATATGCTTGGCTGTTATGGAAACAGCGGAATGAAAACACCGAACCTGGACGCGCTGGCAGAAGATGGGATCCGGTTCGAACATGCCTATACCTGTCAGCCGGTATGCGGCCCGGCAAGATCGGCGATTTTTACGGGAACCTTTCCTCATTCCTGCGGAGGTTTTACCAACAGTTATGCGCTGGGAGCGAATGTGAAAACGGTCGGGCAGCGGCTTCGTGACAATGGCATCCATACGGCATATATCGGCAAATATCATCTGGATGGCGGGGATTACTTCGGGCTTGGACGGTGTCCGGACGGCTGGGACGAAGAATACTGGTATGATATGCGCATGTACCTGAACGAACTGACGCCAGAGGAGAGGGTGCGGTCCAGGCAGAGCGGCCAGAATGAGGGAATTACGGAAGATTTTCTATATGCAAACCGGGTATGCAGGAGAGCGGTGGATTTCCTGAGCAGATACGGGACGGAGGACTTTTTTCTGGTAGCTTCTCTGGATGAACCCCATGGTCCTTCGCTTTGTCCGGAACCGTTTGCATCCATGTATCAGGATTATGAATTCCCGAAGCGGCCGAACGTTTATGATACGCTGGATGGAAAACCTGATTATCAGAAGGTCTGGGCAGGAGAACGCAGATTTGCGGATCGGGATCAGGTGAAGATCAAGGCTCCGTCTTTCTTCGGGTGCAATTCGTACGCGGATTATGAACTGGGAAAGGTGATCCGTGCGGCAAAACAGTACGCGCCTGACGCATTGATTATTTATACGTCGGATCACGGAGATGCGCTGCAGTCGCACTGTCTGTGGTCAAAGGGGCCTGCTGCTTATGATGAAGTGGCAAGAATCCCATTGATTATCAGCGGCGGTAAGAAAGGAGCGGTGGCGGAAGCACCGGTTTCTCATATCAATCTGGTACCCACCATCCTGGAATACATGGGACTGCCCATTCCGAAACTGATGGAAGGCAGGAGCATTCTGCCCATGCTGGAGAATCCGGATCTGGACATCAACCACGAAATTTATCTGGAGTTCACCCGTTATGAGGTGGACCATGACGGATTCGGAGGTTTTCGGCCGATGCGCACCGTATTTGATGGAAGATACAAGCTTTCCATTCATCTGCTGGACCGCGTGGATGAACTGTACGATCTGAAATCGGATCCTTACGAAATGAAGAATCTGATTTTTGATGAGGCTCACTATGAAAAGGCGAAGGAGCTTCATGAGAAGCTGTTGAACTGGATGAATGAAACCAGAGATCCTTTCCGCGGGTACGACTGGGAACGCAGGGCCTGGAGACGGGATGCCCGGGAAGCAAGCTGGGATTATACCGGTTATACAAGACAGAGGGAAAATGAGGAATATGAGCCCAGACAGCTGGACTATTCCACGGGCCTGGAAATGGTGGAAGCTTCCAGACCGAAAGCAAAGCTGAAACCGGGGAAATAAACGCTTTTTTACTTTTTGTCAATTGGTTCAGGTTTTGTCAATATACTTTCACGTGCCGATTCATTATAATAAAAATATTAAAAAAATTGTAAGGGAGAAGGAGAGACTATGGACGAAAAACAGAGGGAATGCTTTACCAAAGCATATGACAAGGCGGCGGAGCTGATACTGAAGGCGACGGATGAATTCACGGAAAAATTTCCACCTTCCGCCAGTGTGAACAATTTTTATCAGCCCGACATCAATTATGAATGGACACCCGGCTTCTGGACGGGCGAGGTGTGGCTCGCGTGGGAGAAAACAGGAAACGAGAAGCTGAAAAAGACCGCAGAGATTGAGGTGCAGGACTTCTACAGAAGAATCAGGGAGAAAGATGGCGTTAATCATCACGATATGGGTTTCCTTTACTGTCCTTCCTGTGTGGCAGCCTGGAAACTCACCGGAAATGAGACGGGAAAGGAAGCGGCCCTGATGGCTGCAGACAACCTGCTGGGCCGTTTCCAGGAGAAGGGTCAGTTCATTCAGGCGTGGGGTGAGCTCGGCGCGAAGGATAATTATCGGCTGATCATTGACTGCCTTCTGAATATGCCCCTGTTGTTCTGGGCGACCGAGGTGACCGGCGATCAGAAATATGCAGAGAAGGCACAGGCGCATATCAAAACGGCGATGCAGAATATCATCCGTCCGGACAACTCCACCTATCACACGTTCTTTTTTGATCCGGAAACAGGAGCTCCGGTAAAGGGGGTAACCCATCAGGGGTACAGGGACGGTTCTGCCTGGGCAAGGGGACAGGCCTGGGGTGTTTATGGATCTGCTCTGGCATATAAGTTCCTCAGAGATGATGCCTATGCGGACATTTTCTGCAGGGTAACGGATTATTTCCTTGACCATCTGCCGAAGGACAAAATTCCTTACTGGGATTTTGATTTCACAGACGGAAGCGATGAGCCGAGAGATTCTTCTGCAGCGGCGATTGCAGCCTGCGGTATGCTGGAAATGAGCAAATATCTGCCGGCCGAAAAGGCACAGTATTATACACAGAAGGCGGAGGAACTGGTGGAGGCGCTGATCCGGGAATGCGCCGTAACGGATCCTTCGGTATCCAACGGACTTCTGCTTCATGGAACCTACGCGAAGAGTTCCCCTTATAATACCTGCCCGAACAACGGCGTGGATGAGTGCGTGATATGGGGAGATTATTTCTATATGGAGGCGCTTACAAGGCTTCTTAGAGACTGGGAGCCTTACTGGTACTAATCATTATATGCCTTATATCTGGCGATGATAAGGGGCGGTATACGGGACCGTCGAAAGGCGGCGGACCTGTGTATCGCCCTTGCCTGTATTGTAAGAAGGGTGTAAAATGTGCATAAGAGCACAAGGGAGGCTGGCGGGAACCACGGGTTCCTGCCAAAGAATGGCGTAAGCCATTCTTTCGTGATTTTGGTGCCGCCTGTGGCGGCCGGAAAAAGAGGTAAAAAATGCGGAAAGAGGAGTTTTTTGACCGGCCGGATTCCTGCTATTTCGTGCCGGATCCGAAGGAATCAGCTGAATATTGCAGGAAGAACTGGCCGGAGGAGACAGCACATATCCTCCGGGTGGCAGATGAGGTCTGTGAGAATTATTTTTTGTTCGATCTGAACTGGGACATGGAGCGAACCTATGATCCGGTGATCTTCGAAGGGGAGATCGACTGGAGCATTAAGCCGAAGGGAGATCCGGAATTCGTCTGGCAGTTTAACCGGCATCGTTTTTTTATCTGTCTGGGGCAGGCATACTGGCTGACAGGAGATGAAAAATATGTGAAAGGCTTCCTGCGGCTGATTAACGACTGGATGAGCCGGGTGCCGCTCGATGAGACCACACAGGGCGGACCGTGGAGAATGCTGGAGACCGGACTGCGCGGAGAGACCTGGACCAAGGCGATCCGGTATTTCAGAGGCAGCGAGCTGATCACGGAAGATTTTTTGGATCGTTTTGCAGCCTGTCTGCGCGCCCATGCCGAGCGGCTGGTGGTGCAGGGGGGAGATGCCAGACTTCAGAGCAACTGGTGCGTTCTGGAAAACAGCGGTCTTCTTGAGATCGCTCTGGCGCTTCCTCAGAATGAACAGACGGAGGAATGGATCAGGATAGCTCTTGACAGGCTGGAGCGTTCCAGCCGGGTGCAGGTATATGCGGACGGGAGCCAGTGGGAGCAGTCGCCCATGTACCACAATGAGGTTTATCACTGCCTCTGCTGCTGCGTTTATCTTGCCAGGATCAACGGGATTCCGCTTCCGGAAGGAATGGAAGAACGGGTGCACCGCATGGCAAGAGCCGATATGATCTGGAGAAAGCCGGATATGCATCAGTTTACGCAGGGAGATTCCGACGATACGGATCTGGGCGACGTACTGAGCATGGGCGCTTATCTGTTTGGGGATCCGGAACTGAAATATGCGGGTTTTGACCGGCTGGATTTTGAGGATGCCTGGGACTTCGGAATGACGGCGGTGAAGGACTATGAGAAGCTTGCCGCGAAGGAGCCGGATTTCACTTCGGCGGCCCTTGCGGATTCCGGAAACTTTTATCTGCGTTCGGACTGGTCGGAGAGGGCGAATCTCCTGCATTTTGCCTGCGGCGGCATGAGCACGGGACACTGCCATGGGGACAAGCTGCATGTAAGCCTGGTGTTGAACGGAGAGGATGTGCTGGTTGACGGCGGACGCGGTACCTATATGGATGTGCCTCTGCGCTTTGTACTGAAGGATAATCCGGGACACAACACCACCACGGTGGACGGAAAATCCTTTACCACCTTTGAAAGCTCCTGGTATACCGAGCATCTTTCCCTTGCGGTGAACCGCACCTTCCACCAGGGAAAGCTGGCCGAGTATGTGCAGGGCGGCCATCTGGGCTACATTGACGACGGAATTTTTGTGAACCGCCGTGTCATCTGGATCAAACCGAATATCTATCTCATTAACGATGAGTTTTACGCGCAGGGCGGACATACATATCGGCAGTATTTCCACTGTTCTCCGGATGGAAAAGTGGACGTGGAGGAAAACCGGGCTGTCTTTTCCGGAAAAAACACAGAGGCGTTCTTCACGTTCCTGACGGACGGAGTGAAGCTGGAGTGCGGACAGGGTACGTATTCGACCCACTATAATCAGAGTGGAGAAAACCCGCAGATCTGCGCGATCCTGGAAAAAGAAGGATTCGCCAGCATGATTACGGTGATAAACGGCGGACCGAAAGGGGAGGCACAGCCGGCCTGTGTCCGTTTTCTGAATGTGGAAAGCCACAGCCTGAACCGGCCGCTCAAGGAAAGAGAGGCACAGGCTGTTCACATCAGCCTCGGAGACAGGAGTTATGTGGTTACGATCTGTCATGATGAAATCTATCACACCTCGGATGCGGTGATTGCAGGAGACTTCCAGACCGGAGGCGGCGTCAACTGCTACGCTACGGGAAGCGTCTGTGTGTTTGAAACCACGGGACGTGAGAATGGCACGCGGATCTACGGCGGAGAGGTACTGCAGGCCTAGAATCGCAAAAGAACATTCCGGGCTTCTGACGGATGGCTTTGGACGGATTGTCCGGACATCCGTCGGAGGCCATTTTTTTGAAACTTGGTACAGGAGGAATTTCGGATGTTGAAAAAGAACGGAAAGGCGTACAGACGGCTGGTTATTTCTTTCGCCTGCATTTTCCTGTTTCCGCTTGGGATGAGTCTGCTGTTTTATCTGTATGCGTATCAGACGGTCAGGGAAAGCGCGGACGCATCCAATGCCAATCTGCTGAATACCGTGAAAAGTACCTGTGACAGAGAGATGTCGTATTATCAGAATACGCTGATACAGCTTTCTCTCAATCAGACGGTACAGAAGCTGACCTCTGTTAAGGGAGAGTTCAGTTCCGAAAATTCCTATGATCTCTATATGCTGACCCGGGAACTTGAATCCATGCTGGTTTCCATCAATAAAAACGGGGATTACTGCAGGGATGTGTTCGTTTATTTCCAGAACAACGGTAAAGTAGTCTCTTCCTATGGCTGCATGAACTTCGATCTGTACTGCGAGCTGTACTGCGGGGATCAGGCGGACATGAAGGAAAATCTGAGGCAGGAGCTTACCGAATATCATTTCCAGGATATCGTTCGGATGGATTCCAGCTGGGGAGGAGAAGATCCCATGGTTCTCATGACCATGACGAATCTGCAGGGAGAGTATGGAAATACCTCTGCCATGGTCGGGTTATGGCTGGACATGGACAGCCTGAACCAGAGCGTGGAATCCGTCGCTTGGGAACCCGGACTGGAATGGATGATGCTGAATGCGGACGGAACCTCCTTCAACTGGGAAGAGGAATATCCTGCGCTCGGGATCGGCTTTGAGGAGCTTTCCGAAGACAGGGAGTCGGAGACCGTATGGCGGGATGAAAACTATATCGTCCGCTCTCAGACTTCTAATGTGGGGAGATGGAAGTATGTGCTTCTGATGTCGGAAGAACAGATCCGGGGACAGGCGGCCCAGATCAGAAACGTTTTCATCATAGTGGTCTTCCTGTGTATGAGCGTGGGACTGGCGGCGGCCTCCCGGATGGTAAAGGTTAACTATTCTCCGCTTCAGAAGATCCTGAATCTTTTTCCGGAACGGGAAAGGGGAGAGAACATTGACAACGAGTATCAGTACCTGGAAAATAATCTGGAGACCTTTTTTCAGGAGCGGTCTGACTTCCGGCAGAAGGTCGCTGAAGACTGGAAGATGCTGAGGCAGTATTACCTTGCGGATCTTCTGGAAAGTCCCTATGAAGAACAAAAAGACACCCCTGACGGAGCGGCATTCATCGAAGGAATCCGCCGGGGATACAATCTGACGCTCCTTCTGCGCGTAAAGGACAGAGAAGGAGAAGCGGATGGACAGAATGTTCAGGAAGCGGGGAAAAAGAACGGTTCCGGCGATCCCATGCGGGATACGTCCGTAAGCGGTCTGAAACGTTTTATTATCCGGAATGTATTTGAGGAAGGACTGGGAGAGTATTTTCGGGTGGAAACCGTAGAGCTGGGAGAGACGATGGCCATGATCCTGAATTTGGGAGAGAACGGCGGAAACTTTGGCGAAATTCTGGCGGGTACGGTAGACTCCCTGCAGAAGTTTATCAGGGATCATTTCGGGTTTTCCGTGGCAGTGCTCGCCGGTGAAGCGCATCAGGGGCTTCCGGGAGTACATGAGTCCTGGCTGGAGGCCAAAGAGGCGGAGGAATTCATTTATACGCTGGATGAGGATTTTATCAGTTATGGGGAAATCCGCAACAGCACCGGGAGAAAATACTATTATTCTCAGGAACAGGAGGATAAAATTATCAACGCTCTGGTATCCCATAACATTTCTGTGGCGGTTTCCTATATTAATAAGGTGCTGGATGTAAATTTCCTGGAAAACAAGCTGCCGTCGGAAATCCGCAAGTGTCTGCTTTATGATCTGGCGGGTACATTGATGAAGGCGTCCGAAAAGACCGGACAGCCCGAAAAAAACGAGTTGGGGGGGGCATCAACCGACTTTGGACTGAAAGAGCTGTCAACGAGTCTGCCGCTGGATGATATTCGGGAAAAATTCTGTCATATGGCAGAACTGATCGGAAGGGAGAAGACTTCCGGGGAGGGAAGCAGCCAGAATCAGATCCTGTGTCAGGAGGTTCTGGAATACATCCGGACAAATTACAGCAATCCGGATCTGAACATTTCCATGACGGGGCAGCACTTCCGCATGACACCGGCCTATCTTTCTTCTATTTTCCGCAGGGAAACGGGGGAGAGCCTGCTGAAGGTGATCACCATGACCCGTGTGCGGGAAGCGGAAAAACTTCTGAAGGAAGGAGCCAGCGTAGTAGAGGCGGGAGAAAAAGTCGGCTTCCGGGACAGCTCTACATTCATCCGTACCTTTAAAAAATATACAGGTGTTACTCCTGGACAGGTAAAAGGGACAAAATGACGGAAATTCTAGTTTTTATCAGTTAATTTTAATTTTTGTATATATAAATTGCACATAAAATATTATACAATTCTCTCATAGGCCACACAAAGTATACAAACATAAGCTGGCGGCTCTTTTTTATGGAAGAAGGCAGAACGGACGGGATCCGATGTCCTTTCTTCTATAAATAATGAAAAAAAGATGCTGTCAGGGTGGCAAAAAGGAGGAAAAAGGAATGAGAAGAAAATGGAAAAAGCCGTTGGCGCTCTTCGCAGCGTTGACAATGGCAGGCTCTCTCCTGGCAGGCTGTGGAAGCAGCTCAGGCGGCGACACGGCTGAAAGCGCTGCTCCCGCGGAAAGCGCGGCACCTGCAGCAGAAGAGAGTGCGGCAGCAGGAGAAGAAGGAACCACCGCAGCGGCGGAAGAGGTTTCCTATCCTCTTTCTGAGGGCGGCAGCCTTACCTACTGGCTGCAGCTGAATCCGAACGTATCCGCCAATTTCACCAACCTGGGAGATACAGAGCTTGGTAAGGTATGGCAGGAGAACACCGGTGTTACCATCGAGTTCCAGCATCCGGCAAGCGGACAGGAAAACGAGCAGTTCAACCTGATCGTTGCAGACGGCAATCTGCCTGATATTATGGAGTGGCAGTGGCTGAACAGCTATCCCGGCGGCCCTGAAAAGGCTATCGACGATGGCGTTATCATCGCTCTGAATGATATTATTGATCAGTATTGCCCGAACCTGAAGAAGTATCTGGAAGAGAATCCGGATATTGATAAGATGGTAAAAACCGATGAGGGTCATTACTATGCGTTCCCGTTCATCCGCGGCGAAGCCGGACTGTGCTACACTGTCGGCGGCTTCATCCGTCAGGACTGGCTGGATGAGCTGGGACTGGAAGTGCCTACTACGATTGATGAGTGGCATACCGTCCTGACTGCGTTCAAGGAAGAGAAGGGCGCTGAGGCTCCTCTGTGCTTTGACTGGACGAACTTCAAAAAATCCAATCCTATCGCCTTTGCGTATGGCGTAGGAACGGCCAACAACAGCAACTTCTTCCTGGATGAGAACGGCGAGGTTCAGTTCTATGCTTCTCAGGATAACTACAAGGCTTATCTGCAGACCCTGAATCAGTGGTACAACGAAGGACTCATTGACCGTGATCTTGCTACTCTGAACGGCGATCAGGTTACTTCCAAGATGACTACCGATAAGGCTGGCGCTTCCGTAGGCTGGGCAGCAAGCCGTATGCAGGTGATGATCACCACCGCTCAGACCAGCAATCCGGACTACTCTCTGGTACCTACTCCTACTCCTACCCTGAATGCGGGCGAGACTCCCGTTTATGGATTTATGGAGAACCAGTTCCCGGATGTGGGTGCTGCCATCACTACAAGCTGCGAAAATGTTGAACTGGCTGCAAGATTCCTGGATTATGGCTATTCTGAGGAAGGCCATGACATGTTCAACTTCGGTATCGAAGGCGTTTCCTATAACTGGGATGGCGACCATGCGGTTTATACCGAGGAAGTTACCAACAATCCGGATGGATGGCCGCTGGCACAGGCTCTGGGTAAATACATCCGTGCAAACTACAATGGACCTTTCGTACAGGATATCAACTATCTGGAAGAGTATCTGCAGGTTGATACCGTTAAGGAATGCCCGACCGTATGGGCAGTTGATACGGCTGCTGAGCATACCATGCCCAACGTAACTCCTACTCAGGAGGAGTCCGATGAGTTGGCTACGATCCAGAATGAGCTGAATACCTACGTTGACGAGATGACCCTGAAGTTCATCTTCGGTACGGAAAGCTTTGATAACTGGGATAGCTACATTCAGACTCTGAACGATCTGGGACTTGAAAGAGCTCTTGAGATCGAAAGAGGCGCTCTGGAGCGTTACAATGCAAGATAAACCCATCTGAAGATGGAAGGCGGGTGTCCGGCGAAAAAACAGCGCTGACACCGCAGCCGGAAAGCTGTAAGGCCGGGGAACCGGAGACGGTCCCCGGCCTTTTATGAAGAGGGGTGTGACGGCTTACCGCCTTTGCCATACAGCGGATGAAACGCGGGGCGTGGCATCCGCTGTGCGGCAAAGGGAAGGAGCCGCCGGCTGCTGAAAGAGAGGATTGAAGCGATGAAGGGTAATTCATTTCGAGTAAGGGTACGGAAGGATTTCAGAAGAAACTGGTCCCTGTATCTTCTGGTGCTCCCGGTGCTCATTTTTTATGCTTTATTCATGTATAAGCCCATGTATGGGGCGATTATTGCATTTATGGACTATAAGCCCGCAAAGGGGATTGCGGGAAGCGAATGGGTCGGACTGGAGAACTTCATCCGGTTCTTTACCGGCCCGTATTTCGGAAGGCTTCTGAGAAACACGCTGCTGCTTTCCGTTTACAACATCATCTGGGGATTCCCGGCTCCGATCATTCTGGCTTTACTTCTGAATGAAGTGAAGAACAAGGCGTTTAAGAGAACCGCTCAGACCATCACCTATCTGCCGCACTTCATTTCCCTGGTGGTTGCCTGCGGTATGATCAGCGATTTCTGTCTGACCACAGGACTGTTTAACGACATTATCACCTTTTTCGGAGGAGAAGCCCAGCCGCTTCTGCAGAATCCGGCATATTTCCGTACGATCTATGTCGCCTCCGGAATCTGGCAGGAGGTAGGCTGGGGATCCATCATCTATCTGTCTGCCCTGTCCAGCGTAGACAGCCAGCTGTATGAGGCGGCTGCCATCGACGGCGCAAACCGCTGGAAACAGACGCTGCATGTCACGCTGCCCGGCATCATGCCCACCATCATCATCATGCTGATCCTGCGTATGGGATCCCTGATGAGCATGGGCTATGAGAAGACGATCCTGCTGTATAATCCCTCCACCTATGATACGGCGGATATCATTTCTTCCTATGTATACCGTTCCGGACTGATTCAACAGGACTGGAGTTATTCCACGGCAATCGACCTGTTCAATTCTGTTATTAACTGTATCCTGCTTGTTGTGACGAACCAGATCAGCAAACGGACGACAGAGAGCAGTCTGTGGTAAGGAGGTTATGTCATGAAGGTTAAGATTTCAAGAGGAGAGAAAATCTTCCGTGTATTTAATTACATATTTCTGACGCTGGTCGTCCTGATCTGCCTGTATCCCATGTGGCATGTTATGATGGGCTCAGTCAGCGACGGAAGCAGGCTGATTTCCCACAGAGGCGTGTTGCTTGCCCCTCTGGGCTTCAGCTGGGATGCCTATATCAGAGTGTTCAATAACCCCAATATCCTTTCCGGCTACATGAATACCCTGTTCATCCTGATCATCGGCATTATTCTGGATCTGATCATGACCTCCCTGGCGGCGTACTTTTTCTCCAGAAGAGGAGTTATGCTTAAGAAGCCGCTGATGCTCCTTGTTTTGTTCACCATGTTCTTCTCAGGCGGTATGATTCCTTTTTACCTGAACCTGAGAGACCTGCATCTGACCAATTCCCTGTGGGGCATTATCATTCCTTTCATGATCAGCACCTATAACATGATCATCTTAAGAACCTCTTTTGAGGCGATTCCGGAGAGCCTGACGGAGGCGGCCAAGATCGACGGGGCCGGACATATCACGATTCTGGTCCGCATCGTACTTCCGCTGTCCAAGGCAATTCTTGCAGTAATGGTTTTGTATTACGGCGTGTCCATCTGGAACGGATGGTTCTGGGCTTCCGCAATTCTGCGTGACAGAGACAAATATCCGCTGCAGCTGATCCTCAGAGAGATCCTGCTTTCCAACGATTCACAGGCCATGTCCAGCGGAGCGGGCGGTGATGCCGAAGCGCTTTCCCAGACGATCAAATACGCGACGATCATGGTGGCTACGGTCCCGATCCTGTGCGTATATCCTTTCCTGCAGAAGTATTTTGCGACCGGCGTTATGATCGGCGCAGTAAAGGAGTAATCATACAGTGATGAAAGAAAACAGAACGGACGTATCCGGATTCGGTTCGTCCAAGGATTCAACACTGCTGACTGTGGGCCCGGTTTCCGGGCTCACGGTCAGTCTGTGTGAAAAGACACTTCAGATTCGCATTGCGGCAGGGGAGACAGAATGGAATACGGAGAGTTCTGTCCGGCCGGTCATCGTGACAGCGCAGGAAGAACTGGATTTTTCCAGATGGAAAAAAATCTGCCATGAAACGGTGAAAACCGGATACGGAAGGGGAATACGTTCCAGTTACCGGGCGCTTGACGGGAAAGAGGATTCCTATGCCTTTGATACGTTCTGCTGGATCGAAGAAACCGGAGAGGAACCGGAAGAAAGATGCCTGGGAAAGGTACATTTTGAATGGATTCCCATCTGCGAGAAGGGGCTTTCCGTAAAAGAAGTCCGCTGGCCGGTTCCCATGGCGTTTTCTCAGGACACAGCCGGTGAAAAATGGTATACGCTGATCAATGAGGGGCAGGGACTGCTTCTCCCCAACAGCTGGGGAAATCCGGTGAACGCTCTGAGTTTTCGAGGCCAGTTTCTGACGGCCGGGGGCTATATGCCCTGGTTCGGCCAGGTAAAGCAGGAACAAGGCTATATCGCCATTGCGGATACGCCCTGGAATGCAGGAGCTTATGTGGATCATCCGGCAGGGGGACCGTACACCCATATCGGCATCTGGTGGGAACCGAGCCTGGGGAAAATGGATTACAGAAGAAGCGCTACGTATGTGTTCCTGAATGACTGCGATCACAATGATCTTTGCAGAATTTACCGCATTTATGCGAAGCAGACCGGAAAGCTGGTCACATTGAAGGAAAAAGCGGCCAGAGTCCCTTCTGTTGAGAAGCTTTATGGCTGTGCCTTCGTCCATTGCGGAATCAAGACCAACGTGCATCCGCTCTCTGATTTTTATGATAAGGAACAGCCGGAGAAGAATAACCATGTTACCCCCTTCGTAAAAAGAGCGCGGCTGATTTCGGATATTAAAAAGCGGGGAGTGGAGAAGCTTTACCTGCACCTGGACGGATGGGCGGAGCCCGGTTATGACAATAAACATCCGGATTACCTGCCCGCCTGTGTGGAAGCCGGAGGCTGGGAAGGAATGAAGCAGCTGGTTGACACGGTGCATGACTGCGGTTACCTGTTCGGCATTCATGATCAGTACCGGGATTACTATCTGAATGCAGAGAGCTTTGACGAAGAGGAAGCGGTGCGGCTTGCGGACGGCAGCATGCCTCAGCACAGCCGTTGGGCGGGCGGCCCCCAGTCCTATCTGTGCGCCACGAGAGCACCTTACTACGTGAAGCGGAATTTCCACGAGATCCTGTCCCACGGAATCGAAATGGACGGCGCGTACCTGGATGTATTTACCTGCAATGAAGGAGATGAATGCTCTAATCCCATGCACCGGATGACCCGGAGGGAATGTTACGAATACAGGAAGCAGTGTTTTGACTGGCTTCTGTCAAAAGGCATTCTTCCCAGTTCTGAGGAGGTATCTGACTGGAGTATGCAGAGCCTTGTATTCTGTCACTATGCGCCCTATCATTTCATGCTGCAGGCGCCCGGAACCCCCAGAAGCGGAATTCCGGTGCCGTTGTTCAACCTGGTTTATCATGACTGTGTGGTGGAGCCATGGATGATGGATATTCTGGAATATGAAAAGCCGGATGGAACGAAGTGCCGGGAGGATCTGATGCTTTATGCGCTTCTGAACGCGGGAGCGCCCTATCTGGTACGTGACGGCGCATATGAGAATACGGACGGCTCCTTTGCAGGCTGCGGAGATCTTGGACCGGAGGAAACGGCGGAGCGCTGCCGCATTGTGGCAAAGCTTCATGAACGTGTGGCAGACTGCCCCATGTTACGTCATGAGCTGCTGGATGAGGAAGGAAAACGTCAGCGTACTGTCTTTTCTGACGGTACGGCTGTGACCATCGATCTGGAAAACAACTCTTATCAGATCGAGAGCATCTGATCCTGTAAATTCTGTATTAAAATCATACATTTATAAAAAATGGCCGGTCGCCGGAGGGAAAACCCCTGCCGGCGGCCCGATTTATATGTAAAGATCAGAGTGAAAGAAATTTCGGATTTGTGACGCATTGGAATGGAGGGAAAAATGAAAACCATGGAACTGCTGCCGAAGGGAGTCACTTACTATAAGGCAAATCTTCACTGCCACACCGTATTTTCCGACGGGAAAATGACGCCGGAGGAGGTAAAGAAGCATTATCAGGAAAAAGGCTATCAGGTGCTCGCCATTACGGATCACGACCATTATGGTGATCACAGACAGCTGTGTGATGAGAATTTTGTCGCCATCGCTGCGCTGGAAACGGACATGAACCAGGCAGGAGATATGCTCTGGAACTACCGCCGTACCTGGCACATGAACTGGTATGATACCTGCCCGGATCAGGATAAGGAGATCAAGGAAGCTCTCGGGCGGCCGGAGGTGCCTTATGAGGACATGGACGCGGTGAACGCCTATGTGAAAAAGATGACGAAGCTGGGCTTTCTCGGCTGCTACAATCATCCTTACTGGTCCCTGCAGACCTGTGACGAGTATACGAAGCTGAAGGGAATGTGGGGCATGGAAATCTATAACCACGGCTGTGAGATGGACGGCCTGTACGGCTACCATCCCCAGGCCTACGATGAGATGCTCAGAAGCGGCCAGAAGCTTTTCTGCGTATCTACAGACGACAATCACAACAGCATGGCCATCGACGGCGGTCTGTATGACTCCTTCGGCGGATATATCATGATCGGCGCACAGAGCCTTACCTATGACGGAATCATCGACGCGCTGAAGAAGGGAAGCTTTTACAGCTGCTGCGTGCCGGACGGACAGGGCGAGGCTCCGGAGATTCTGGAATTCACCCGCACGGGCAGCCATGTGCATGTGAAATGTACGCCTGCGGATAAGATTTTCCTGAAGACCATGGGAAGAAACTGCCACAGGGCATCGGCCAGGCCGGGAGAGACCATCACAGAGGCGGACTTTACGCTGAACGGGGAAGAGGTCTATATCCGCGTGGAGATCACGGACGGAAAGGGAAGACATACCGTTTCCAATGCGTATTTTCTGGACTGAGGGCTGTGCGAATGCTGTTTCTGTATGGGGAGAAAATGGTGAATCACGCCGGAAAATGGTTCGCCATTTTTTCTGACATGACGATGCTGCCATAGGGAGAAAACTTATGAAGGGGAAAAAGAGAGCTCTTTCTGCAATGCTGAAGGAGGGTGGCAGGCCGGAACTGGCCGCTGCTCTCCTTTTCGCGCAGGTTCTGTGTACGGTGCGGGATGTGGCCTGCCTGGTCACCCTGGTCGACGCCACGGATTGTCTTCTGTACGGCGGAGAAAATCTGACTGCTGCGCTGGTCTGGATGGCTGCGGCCATGTTTGCGGGGACTCCTGTTTCCATGCTCATGAAATATCTGTCGGGACGTTATCGGATTCAGCTTCAATGTGCGCTGACGGAGAAACTGTCCGGAAGGCTGGAAGAAACAGAGTTGTCCTGGCTGGAGGAACAGTCCGGCGCAAGACTTTTGTCTATCTGTACGGCAGATCTGAATACCTGTATCAGATGGGCAACCTGGAATCTCCCGGAACTTGTACGGGTTGGAACCTATACGGTAGCGGTAATCATCTACTGTATGGGACAGAGCCTGATCCTGACGCTTTGTTTTATTCCGGTGATCATTGCCGTGATGCCTCTCGTTTCCCTGATTTCCAGACCGCTCAAGGAGATTACAGACCGACAGAGAGAATCGGCGGCTGAATCGTTGAAAAAAGTGCAGGAGACACTTCGGGCTCCGGAATTTGTTAAGGCATATGGGCTGGAGGAGAAAATGGACAGCCGCATGGATCAGGCGCTTGCTGAACGGCGCAGGCAGGAAGAGGCAAGTGCCGTGTTGGTGGGGCTGATTGATGGGTTGATCTATTTTGCAAGCTATCTGCCGGGATTGATTGCAGTAGGGGCTGGTGCCATTTTCATGCTCCGGGGAGAACTGACAGCCGGATTCCTGGTGGGTTTCGTGCAGACCGCCGTACAGAGGTTCGGAGGGCTTGTGCCACAGCTTGGCGGAATTGTCACGGGAACCAGGCAGGCGTCCGCGTCTGCAGAACTCCTGATGGAGATATTGGATGCGCCTGTCCCGAAGGCAGGAAAAGAAGGAAATCCGGAAGATGAACAGGTGATCAGGATAAAGAAAGTTTCCTTTGCCTATCCCGGTGGAGAAAAGGTCCTGAAGGAAGTGTCGCTTACCGTAAAGCGCGGGGAGTTTGTGGCGCTGGTGGGAGAGAGCGGCTGTGGAAAAAGTACGTTGCTGAAGCTTCTGATGGGCGTTTATCCGGAGTATGATGGTGAATTTCTGGTGGAAGGGCTTCAGGTGCGGGAATGGGATAAGCAGGCCCTTCGTGGAAGGATTTCTCCCGTGTTTCAACAACCTTTTCTTTTTCCGATGACCATCGGAGAAAATTTGGGCGTAGCGCCGGAAGATATGGACACAGCAAAATATACTGTGGAAAAAGAAGAAATAAATGATATAACGGAAAAAGCCTGGCAGGCGTTGTCTCGTGCGGAGCTTGCAGATTTTGTAAGGGAGCTCCCCGACGGGCTGGATACAAATGTGAGTGAGCAGGGAGCGAGCCTTTCAGGCGGACAGAACCAGCGTATGACCATAGCGCGGGCCTTTTTTAAGGATGCGCCTCTGATTGTGATGGATGAGCCGACCAGCGCATTGGATTCAGTGACGGAAAGCGGCCTGCAGCGTGCATTTGAACGGCTGCGGAATGGGAAAACGGCGGTGGTGGTTGCGCACAGGCTTTCTACAATCCAGAATGCGGATAGAATCTATGTGATGGAAAAAGGAAGAATCGTCCAGCAGGGAGTACATCAGGAGCTGATTGCGCGAGAGGGCGCATACAGGAAGCTTTATGAGAGCCAGCTTACACCAAAGGCGGAAAGGAGGGGAGAGGAATGAAGAAGCTATCATTTCGGGAGACTTTGGAGGGAATCCGGTGTCTGTATGGATTTTTAAAGGGACAGAGCCTTCTGTATGCCGTCGGGCTTATTTTGGTGTCCGCCTTTCAGCTTTTTTCAAGCCTTTTTGAGGGACAGCTTTATAGTACGGTTACGCGCATCGGCCAGTTGGGAAGTGGAAAAATCAGAGAGCAGCTCTTTTTTATCTGCGGGCTCCTTGTGGTACTTGTTGCCATGCGTGTTGTGGGAATCATTTTTTATCAGAAGTCAGTTGCCAGGGGAGATGAAGCATTGCGCAGGCAGCTTGGAAGGAAGCTTATCCGGATGCCTCTCTCCGTATGGCATACAAGACACAGTGGAGACTGGATGGCGGTCCTTGGAAAGGACGCGGACGAGGCATCGGAAGTGTATAAGGATCAGGCAAACACGATTCTGGCCTGTGTCATTCAGGCAGCGGGAGGGCTTGTTATTCTGCTATGGACGAATCCTGTTCTGGCAGCGTGGGGACTGGCCACCGGGATTGGATACATGTGGATCGGCTTTTTTAACTGGAAACGCATGTATGGCTATGAGAACAGGCAGCATGAGGCGGCGGGAGCGATGGCGGCACAGCTTTCCAATCAGATCGAGGGACGCTGGGTCAGCAGATTTTACAATTTGCAGAAGGTGCTTTTGAGAAAAATGGGCGCTGCGTTGGAGGAATATGAAGCCAACGGCAGACAGAGCGCACGTGTCAGCGCTATGAACGGCGGGCTGAACCAGATTGGCTATACTCTGTCCTATTCCGGCACATTGATCGTGGGACTGATTCTGGTAAACGCAGGCCAGATTACACTTCCGGAAATGATGGCAATGTGGCCGCTTTCTCTTGGGATCGCCTTTGGCCTTCTGCAAATCGGTTTTCTTTTTACCGATTATCAGAGCACTGCGGCGGCAGTGGGCCGTCTGCAGCATATATTTGAGCTCCCTCAGGAGAAAACGGCAAGAAGGGAAAATTTTGTTGATGTGGATGAGGAAGAGCCTGCCGTCCGGCTGGAGCATGTCAGCTTTTCCTATGAGGCTTTGGAAGAGGAAGAAGGAAGGATTTTCAGTGAAGATTGCTGTGGCCAGAGAAAATATGTGCTTCAGGACTGCACGCTGAGCATCCGGAAGGGGGAGAGAGTAGCCTTTGTCGGAGAGAGCGGAAGCGGGAAAAGCACTCTGATGAAGCTTCTTCTTGGCTTTTACCGTCCACAGGAGGGAAGGATCGAGGTGGACGGTATCAATGCCGCAGAGTCTCCTTCTGAAGTCAGGAGCAAAATTTCCTATGTGCCGCAGAAGAGTCAGCTCTTCGATGACAGCATATATGAAAATATCGCAATAGTAAAGAGCGGCAGCAATCGGGAGGATGTGACGCGTGCGGCGGCTCTTGCGGGAGCGGATGAATTTATCCGTCAGCTTCCGCAAGGGTATGAGACGCAGGCCGGGGAGGACGGCGGAAAGCTTTCCGGAGGTCAGCGTCAGAGAATCGCCGTGGCGAGAGCCTTTCTGAAGGACGCGCCTATCATCATAATGGATGAGGTGACCGCTGCGCTTGATGGAAAGGCGGAAAACCATATCAACCGGACGTTGACCGGTCTGGGGAAAGATAAGACGGTTCTGCTTGTCACCCACAGACTTTCTTCTGCAATGCTGGCGGAACGCATCGTGGTGATGGAGCACGGACGAATCGTGGAAATCGGGAGTCATGAGGAACTGCTTAAGAGGAATGGTTATTACAGCATGCTTTGGAAAGCAGGGATGGAAAAAGAAAATGCATGATTTGCATGATAAATCCGGCAAGCGGCCATCATGCCTGCATGAACGGCCATTTGCCGGGCAAGTACAGCGAGCGGCATTTATGCCGCTCGTTTTGCGCATCGCATAATCGGATAGGGGAAGGAGCTTCCCCTATCCGATATAATCAGTTTATAAGCCATATTTTTCCCTCATGGCAGAAAGAGAAGCTTTTGCATCTTTCGATTCGCCATCTTTCAGTTGTTTTTCAGCAAGCTCCATATCTTCGTACATTTTAAAACGTCGGACAATTTTTTCAAAGCTTTCCATGCTCATCAGAACCATATCGCCATATCCGTTTTTGGTAATGTAAACCGGCCCATCCGTCCTGTGACATAATTCAGAAAATAGCAACGGCAATCTTCTATTGTTTTTCCCCGCGTACCTGGGAGGGCGGCATTCCGGTTTCCCGCCTGAAAGCCCTGGAGAAATAGCTCTGGCTGTTAAAGCCAAGAACCTCCGCCGTGCGGGAGACGGTTTCTCCGCCCCTCAGGAGCTGTAAGGCGGCCTTGATTTTCAGCTTGAGAAGGTATTTGTGGACGCTGATGCCGGCATATTTGTCGAAGATGCGCTTCAGACCGGATTCGCTGACGCCGCAGAAGCGGGCGATTTCGGGGACGGAGGGCTGGCGGTGGATACTGCTGTTCAGAAAATTTACGGCCCGGCTGAAAAGAACGGCGTCCGGATCGCTGGAGGCAGAGAAAATGGCTCCGGCTTCGGCAAGGGAGAGCATGAGAAGCTCCAGGTAAGAAGCAGCAGTCTGGGAATAGGCGGGCAGCCGGCCGAAGGGCTCCAGGTAGCGGCGGTAGCTGTCCGCGTTTCCGGCGCTCTGCCGGGCGAAGGCGTACAGATCCAGCAGGAGCTTCTGCTGGGAGTCCGTGAGCGCAAACACCTTTTCGCCCAGCCAGGCGGTGAGCGGGCCTTCCGCGGCAAAGGAGAAGATAAAAAGGTCCGCGCCTTTTTCACCGGTCACAATGAATTTATGAAGCTCCAGGGGCTTATGAAAAATGATGGAGCCGCGGGCGAGGTTGTAGACTCTTTCATCGCCGGATACGCAGACCTCTCCATCCGCCACGTAAAGGCATTCCCAGAAATTGTGGCTTTCTCCCGGAAATTCATAGCCTTTTTCATAATGAACCTCAAAGAGGGAATAAAACGCGGTCAGCTGTATCTGCCGCGTGACGGGATGTGCGATCCAGACCATGAAGCCTTCCTTTCTGCACCGCTGTCTTTCCACATGGCTGAGGTCCCCTGTGCCGCATGTCCGTGCTGTCTGGCCATGCGGCCTGGTGAAAAGAAAGACGCTGTAAAATTGAACGAAAAGTATCCGATATTGAACTAATTTGATATAGTTATATACTTTTTATGATGCTATCATAGCATCAGCAGGGGACGTTGTAAAGCCTGAAGGCACAGCGGGATTCCATAAACAAAAGGGCGTTCACCGGAAGGACGGTGGCGCGCTGGTGCAGATACAGAAGAAAGGGAGGACGAAATGCAGGAAATCAGAATCGGTTTTATCGGACTGGGAAGCAGAGGGTACGGGCTTCTGAGGGATGTGGTGTTAAAACAGAAGGAGCAGGTCATGGCTGTCTGCGATGTTTATGAGGACAGAACGCAGAAGGGCGCGGAGCTTGTGGCGGAAGCCGGACAGGCCAGACCTGCAGAATATACGGATTACCGGGATGTGATCCGGGATGAAAATGTGAATACCATCATCATTGCCACCGCCTGGGAGAGCCATGTGAGGATCGCGCTGGAGGCGATGTATGCGGGCAAGGCGGTTGCCATGGAGGTGGGCGGCGCCTATGAACTTAAGGACTGCTGGGATCTGGTGGAGGCTTATGAGAAAACGGGAACGCCGTTCATGTTTCTGGAAAACTGCTGCTTCGGCAGGCGGGAAATGATGGCGCTGAACATGGTGCGCAAAGGGCTGTTCGGAGAAGTGGTGCATTGTGCGGGAGGCTATCAGCACGATCTTCGGGACGAGATCTCCTTTGGAAGGGAGAACCGCCACTACAGGCTGAGAAACTATCTGAACCGCAACTGTGAAAATTACCCAACCCATGATCTGGGGCCCATCGCAAAGGTGCTGAACATCAATCGGGGAAACCGAATGCTGACGCTGGCTTCCACGGCGTCAAAGGCGGCCGGACTCCGGGATTATATCCGGGAGAACAAAAGCGAAGATGAATTCCTGAAAAATCAGACCTTTGCGCAGGGGGATGTGGTGACCACGGTGATCCGGTGTGCTCACGGGGAGACCATCGTGCTCACGCTGGATACGACGCTGCCCAGATACTACAGCCGCAATTTCACGGTGAGAGGGACGAAGGGCATGTACGAGGAGGTCACGGATTCGGTGTTCCTTGACCGGCCGGAGGATAAGGCCCATGACTTTGACTGGAGAAAAACCTGCAGCGGCAATGCGGCGCAGTATGAAGAGGAATATGATCATCCGGTCTGGAAAAAGTATATCCAGGAGGGGGTTCAGGGCGGCCATGACGGAATGGACTGGCTGGAATTTCAGACCTTTTTCTCCTGCCTGAGAGAAAACAGCCCCATGCCCGTGGATGTATACGATGCGGCAAGCTGGATGGCAGTTACCGCGTTGTCCGAGATGTCCATTGCCAGAGGCGGAGCGGTAGTCGATGTTCCTGATTTTACCAATGGAAGATGGCATGAACGTCTGCCGCAGGAGTAAGCCATCGGTCGGGACGGCGGCAGCACGGCGCGGTTAGAAGCAGGAAGGTGAAGGAAAAAGAAGCTGTTGGCCGGGGAAGTGACTGGAATCACAGGCATTTCTCCGGCCGTTTCAGTTTTTATTTATTATTTATGATCGCAGGGCTGTTTCGGTTTGTCTTTGTCGCACAGAAGCGGAACAATGAGCACCAGCTTTTCTCGGAGCGTATCTTCCAGCTTCTGAACCTTATCGATCAGTGCGGCTGCGGATTCGTTGATGCTGATCAGGTCAGAACTCAAGCTTGGGAAGGCAGAGAGCCTTCTGGAGCTTTTCGCCTTCCGCATTGAGGATATGCGCAAGAGCGGCTTCCTCCAGCGCGATGGACTGCAGAAGAGAAGATGCGGCGCAGCATTTGTCGATATCGCAGCAGGTGATGACGGGCATTCCCATATTCTGTCTCCTTTTTTCCCTTTGCCATATATTATGTCGAAAAAGGGGATGTGTGTGGGAAAAAGCGCGTTTCGCAACGGCTTAAAGCGTATTCAGAATATGAAGCACCTGCTTCAGCTCCTCCGGCTTCACCTTATCCGGGAAGCGTCCTTCGTTAACGCAGTCCTTAAAATACCGGATCTCTTCGGCGTAGGCATTTGTCTGCGGCAGATCGATGTCCCCCGTGTCGTTCTGTGATTCTGTGGACAGATCCAGAATCTGTCCGTCATTCTGGTAGATCAGACATTTTCCGCCCTCCCAGGCTACGAGCGCCTTTTCAAACAGGAAACGGAAGGAGGCGGTGAAGGGGTAGGGCGCGGCGTACCAGGAGCTTTCCGTGGTGATGAAGAAGCCGGGGAACTGATAGACCGCGCTGATATAATCCTGCTTCGGAAGCTTGACCCTTTTCTTCTGAACCTCTGTGGGCGCACCGAAGGCGTAGATGCAGAAATCCAGATCATGGATGTGCAGGTCGAAGGGAATCAGGCCGCTGCGCGCTTCGTCCAGCATCCAGTCATCCCAGCTCCACTTCGGATAGCCGTTCAGCCGGCCCATATAGCCGGAGAGAAGCTTTCCGTATCTGCCGGAATCGTACAGCTCCTTTATCAGTTCATATTCCGGCCAGAAGCGGAGAACCTGCGCCACCATGAAGCAGACGTTGTTTTCGCGGGCCGTCCGGTAAGCGCGGTCCACATCCTCCTCTTTCAGAGAAATGGGCTTTTCACAGATCACATGGATTCCCCTTTGCATCGCCTTTATTGCAAAATCCACGTGAAGATAGGTAGGAAGGCAGATATCCAGAATATCCAGCTCCTCCTTCTCCAGCATTTCATCCAAATCCGTATAATGACGCTTGTCCGGATAGGGCTCCATACGCTCCGGACGGATATCGCAGAGCGCAGCAAGTTCCGTATCTTCCATGGCGTCCCAGGCGGGGATGTGGGAACCGCTGATTCCCCCCACGCCGATCAGACCAACTTTTAGCATGTTTTCCTCCTGTTCTGCCGCCGCAGGCGGCATTTTATTCATAAAAGAACGGCGTCAGCCGTTCTTTGGCAGGAACCAGAGGTTCCTGCCGGCCTCCTGTTCTGCCGCCGCAGCGCGCATTTTTATAAATAGATGTCGTCAATCACTGCCTGCAGGTAATCCCTGGCTCTCAGGATGTCCGAAAGCTGCTGGTCCCCCTCGATTTCCCGTTCGATGGTTACATAGGAATCGTAGCCGAGCTCATGCAGCTTTTCAAAGAGCGCGATGAAATCAACCTTTCCTTCGCCAATGGGAACTTCCTGCCCCAGGTCATGGCCGTTTACCGGATACAGACCGTCCTTGGCATGCAGGTTGCGCACATAGGTTCCGAACACGTCCAGCGCGTCCACAGGGTTAGCCTTTCCATACAGAATCAGGTTGGCCGTATCCAGATTGATGCCCAGGTTGTCCATGCCCACGCGCTCAAAGCAGCGAAGCATGGTGACGGGAGTTTCCTGGCCCGTTTCAAAGAGCAGGAACTGACCGTTCTTTTTCAGATGCTGCGCGACCGTGCGTACCGCAACGCAGAAGCCGGCAAAATTTGGATCGTTGGGATTCTCCGGAATGAAGCCCATGTGCGTGACCACATCCGTAATCCCGAGCAGGCGGGCAAAATCCGCTCCGTCGCACAGGTTCTGTACCCGCATCTGCCGGTATTCGGGAGGCACAAGGCCCAGCGTGAGCTGTCCGTCATAGAAATCCCAGACCTTCGGCCCTTCCCAGCCGCACCAGAACGCGGATACACAGACGCCGTATTTTTCCAGAAGCTTTTTCAGCCGCTCCGCATTTTCTTCGGTCCATACGGCAGGATTCCAGGCGAGAAGCTGACAGGAATCAAAATCATTTTTCCGCAGGTTTTCCAGCCTGCCCTCGATGCCCTCCATGCTGTCGAGTGAAACACAGGTTCCAATTTTCATAACTGCCCCTTTCTTTTTTTCGCCGCCGTCAGGCGGCATTTTCATTATGAAAGAATGGCGGAAACCATTCTTTGGCGCGAACCGTGGGCTCGTGCCTGTCTGCTTTTACAGTACCATGGAATGGGGGAATGGGGAAGAAGTTTTTTGACCAGTATTTGTAATATTTTTACCTTCGTTTGTCTGCGCTGCTGCTGCTTTTCGCGGGATAGGGAAAAAGTAAAAACTGCCGCAGGAATTCCGAATTGCATTTCCAGGGAACTGCCAGAAACCACTGGCAAAAGCGGCAAAATTGCCTGAATGTGATCCTGAACGGCGGGAATAAGGTTAAAAATAAGAATTTCCCTATCTTATGTGATTTTATCCGTATAGAAGTGTTCTCTCTACGGATAAAAAAACAGAAATCCTATTCTGCACCGTATCAAGTAATCGTTCAGTCTTCCCACTGCGTGAAAAGTAACCTGACGTTGATTTGTTCTATTATCCCCACGATGTAATACGTGCAATTATGGAACCCATATGATAAACTGTGATTGTATATGAAATTCTTTTTCGGGGCTGTGAAGTCTGAAACAAAAGAGGCGGATCATGAAGGTTATTTTAAGCAGAAAAGGCTGTGACTCCGATTTCGGCGGCATGCCGGGAATTATCATGCCGGATGACAGGATTGTGTATATTCCCATTCCAGGGGATGATTTTGAAACCATCGCCTATCATGAGGTGAATGCGGGAAATGGGCTGGGAAATTTGTGCGATGTAATCAGCCAGGTATCGCCGCATATGAAAATGTACGGGAAGAAGCTGGAGATTAACCCGGAGACAAAGTGCCATCTGGACCCGGACCTGGATGCCGGGATGTATCCGAGAAAGAGCGGCTGGAGAGGCTGCTTCGGTCAGGCGGACGCAGCGCAGACGGTTTTGAAAAAGGCAGGAGTGGCAGAGGGCGATCTGTTCCTGTTTTTTGGCTGGTTTAACCGAACCTGCTATAAAGACGGAAGGCTGAAATTCTGTAAGGGGCAGGGGATACGGCGTCTTTCCAAGGGCGGGTGACGCTCTGGTTCTGACAAAGAAGGGATACAGCAGGAGCAGGTGGGAGCTGCCTGCGAGTCTGAAGGGAATTCCCATCACATATCATAAAGACACTTCATGGAAAGAGGATTATTTTCAATCGGCATGCCGGGGACAGGAATTCGTGTTTGAAGAGCACAAAGCTGTGGAGAAGTGGGCGCGCGGGCTGATAGAGAGTGCGTACTGTGAAGTCAGGCATGGATAGCAGGCTTAAACGAGAGAAAAGCCTGTCTTTAAAATGGAAACCCAGTCGCTTTTGGCGTACAGAAAACGGATCAATGTTACCTGGTTTCCTTCGACTACATAGAAGGCAAAATAGTTTTTTATCTGTATGAAACGGACACCCCAGGCGGCAAGCAGTTTATCTTCCACAACAGGATGCTCCTGAGGAAACGGCAACAGAGCATTGATCTTCTGATCCGTTTCCTCCAGGAGAGCATCGGCTGCCTTTGGATTTTTTAAAATTGTAAATGGAAAAGGTAAAAATAGCACAAAAGAAACTGCAAATATCTGATGCGCCAGACCTCTCGATATGATAGGATGAAAGAGGCTGGCGTGAAACGACGGTCTGCGCCAAAGAATGGAATGGCTTACGCCATTTTTCGTTATGAGATGCCGTCTGACGGCGGCGGAAAAAGAAGAAGGGGAACATTATGAAAAAATTCAGGGCTGCAGTGATCGGCTGCGGAAATATTTCGGTGATGCATCTGGACTCCATCATCCATCTGGAGGGGCTTGAACTCGCGGCGGTGTGCGACGTCAAAGAGGAGCGGGCGGAGGCGGCTGCAGAAAAATACCATACGAAGGCTTACACAGATTACCACAGACTTCTGGAGGAAGAGAAGCCGGATGCGGTGCATCTGTGCCTGCCCCATTATCTGCATACGCACCCGTGGCACAGGAGGCATTCCGGGCGGGCGTCCACGTGCTCAGCGAGAAACCCATGAGCATCCGGTATGAGGACGCAGAGGAGACGGTGCGGCTGGCGGAAAACTGCGGCCTTCAGTACGGCGTGATTTTTCAGTGCCGTTATAATACGCCTTCGCAGCTGGTGAAAAAGAGGATTGAGGACGGCAGGCTGGGGAGGGTGAAGTGCGCCAGAAGCACGCTGACCTGGTATCGGCCGGATGACTATTATGCGGGTTCGGACTGGAAGGGAACCTGGGATAAGGAAGGAGGAGGGGTGATCATTGATCAGGCCATCCATTCCCTGGATCTGGCGAACTGGTTCATTGACAGCGCGCCCGTTTCGGTACAGGCCTCCCTTCATAACCGGGGGCATAAGGGGATGGAGGTGGAGGATACCGGAGAAGGGATGATCCGGTATGAGAACGGCAGTACGCTTTTCTTTTATGCCATGAATAATTATCTGGTGGACGAGCCCATCGAGATTCGGCTGTTATGCGAAAATGGGACGGCACGCCTGTCCTATGACGAGGCGGTGATCCATTATGTGGATCAGACGGTGGAAGCCGTGAAAAACCAGCCGCAGAAAATCGTTTCCTATACCGGGGGAAAGCCCTACTGGGGCAGCCAGCATGCGGTTCAGATCGACCAGTTCTACCGGGCGCTGGCCGGGGAGGAGAAGCTGGAGATCAGCGGAAAGGAAGCGCTGCGGATTCAGAAGATCATCTGTGAGATCTACAAAAATCCTGTGGAGAGAGGATAACGGCCATGCTGGATGCGTATAAGGAACTGACACCGGTAATCTATGGGGAAAATGCGGTGAAGCATCTGTATTCGGAGCGGCGGACGCCGGGAGAGCTGTGCTTTGCGATGCACTGACATGACCGGATGGAGCTTCTTTACGTTCTGAGCGGAAGCCTGGAGCTGCATGCGCAGGAGGGAAAATATACGGTGCCGGCAGGTCAGACCGCCGTAGCCGCGCCCCGCCAGCTTCACGGGGGCTTTGCGGGAAGAGAAGGCGTGGTATATCATGTGTTCATGTTTGATGTGGAAAAATTCTGCAACGCAACGATTGCGGCGCAGAAATACCTGGTTCCCATCTGTGAAGGCAAAACCGGCTTTCAGCGGGTCATCGACGACGACGGGATGCGGGAGGCGGAGACCCGTCTTCTCGCCGCGCTTGAGGATCGGGAGAATCACCCGCTTCTGGTGATCGGCATCATTTATGAGCTTCTCGGCATTCTGTACCGTTTCCGAAATGAAGACATCCGCGGCCTGCTGAAGCAGAACCAGGCTTTTTCCGAGATTCTGAAATACGTGAACGACCGTTTCACCGGGAAGCTTTCTCCGAAAGAGGTCAGCGCCAGATTCGGCTATAATGAAACGTACTTCTGCCGTCGTTTCAAGGAGATCACGGGCCTGACCTTTACCGGATATCTTCTGGCCCTGCGCATGGAATGCGCGCAGAAGCTTCTGACGGAGACGCAGGAGGAAATCGGCACCATCGCCTGGAAATGCGGCTATGCGGACGTGAGCTATTTTTCCCACTGCTTTAAGAAGCAGTACGGCGTGAGCCCGATGGGATTCCGAAAGGGGAAGGATGCCGCATTTTTACAATAATATTAAGAAAATATGAAGTTGAAGAAATATGAAAAATTGCTCTTTTTTTTCCGCTGAAAATGTATTATGCTTAATAGGCTGCATGAGAAGAAAATACAAAAGAGATCATGCGGGAAAGTAGAGTGAGTGACGTGGCAGGTTTGGAATTGGGAAGATTAATCGGAGAAAATAGTCTGGTATTCAGCAGTCTGGAATTCCTGTTTCGATTCCTGCCTGTTTTTTTGATTGCGTTTTATCTGACGCCTCCGAAGCATAGAAATATAACGCTGTTTATCGGAAGCATTCTGCTGTATGCCTGTGCGCAACCGCAGTTTGTGCTTCTGCTGCTCGCGGTGACCGCGCTGAATTATCTTGTCGGCCTGCGTATGGCAGAGGCGTCGCGGATTCGTCACCGCAGGAGAAGGCAGCTTGCCATGGGCAGGTGGATGCTTCTTGCGGGTGCGACAGATATCGGCATCCTCGCTTTTTTCAAGATCGGACAGGCGGCGACGGGAAATCTGCTTCTGCCGCTGGGCCTCAGCTTTTACATCTTTAAGCTGGTTTCCTATCAGGCGGATGTTTTCCGCGGCAGGATAGAGGCGGAGCCCTCCTTCTGGAAGCTGGGTTCCTATATCTGCATGTTCCCTCAGATTACAAGCGGTCCGATCATGCGGTATGAGGACGCGCAGGAGGGCCTTGCGGGAGAACGGATCCGTCCGGAGCAGTTTGAAGAGGGACTGCGGCATCTCGTCCTTGGTCTGGCATCCAAGGTGCTGATTGCGGACCGGCTGGGTATTCTGTGGAATGACATTCAGACCATCGGCTTTGAAAGTATTTCTACCCCGCTGGCATGGCTGGGCGCCTTTGCCTATTCCCTTCAGCTGTATTTTGACTTTGAAGGTTATTCCCTGATGGCGGCGGGAATCGGGATCATGCTCGGTTTCCCATACATTCAGAACTTCAATCAGCCCTACAGCGCGGTTTCCGTAAGCGATTTCTGGCGCCGGTGGCACATCACGCTGGGCAGCTGGTTCCGGGATTATGTCTATATTCCGATGGGAGGAAACAGAAAGGGAACGAGACGGCTGATTCTCAACCTGGCCTTTGTATGGCTGCTCACCGGAATCTGGCATGGAAACGGTCTGAATTTCATCCTCTGGGGGCTTGTTCTGGGCGGGCTGATCATTCTGGAAAAGCTGACCTATGGAAAATGGCTGCAAAAAACACAAGTGCTTTCTCATGTCTATGTGATCGCGGTCATTCCGCTCACCTGGATGATTTTTGCCATCACGGATCTGGGAGAGCTGGGCGTTTATTTCGCCAGACTGTTTCCGTTTTTCGGAGTCGGCCAGACGCTGAATCAGGGAGATATCGGAAAATATCTGTCCATGTACTGGCCGTATCTGCTGGCGGGCGTGCTTTGCTGCATTCCGGCGCTGTCCCGCTTTTATGAAAAATGGAAAATGAAATGGTTTGTTACAGTCCTGCTGGCCCTTCTGTTCTGGATGGCGGTATACCGGCTTTCCATTTCGGCCGGGAATCCGTTTTTATATTTCAGCTTTTAGGCGGCAGGCGGGGAGGCCAATATGAAAAAATGGAAGCAGTATTCCCTGTTTCTCCTTCTGCTTGTCAGCGGATTTTTACTGACGGGCGCAGGGGCTGCGGGAGAACATACAATCTATGCGGATTATTCCAGGCAGAATGGATGGATGACACCGGCGCTTTCTCTGGTGTTTCAGGGCTTAAAGGACGGAATCGGGCCGTGGGAGCTCCTTTCCGGCCCGGTGCAGACCGCAGCGGAACCGGAAACGGAGGGGCAGGAATCCGGGGCTGGCTCTGGTGAGGAAGAAACGGATGCAGGAAATGGCTCAGGCGGGGAAGAGACAGACAGCGCCACAGCCGGAAACGATGTTTCCGGAAATGCCGTATCGGAAAACGCGGTTTCAGGAAACGAGGTTTCCGGAAATTCCGTATCTGAAAACAGCCCTTCAGGAGACAGCGGTATTTCCGGCCAGACGCCGGAAAATGGAGAGGGACAGAATCCGGATTTCCCGGATCCGGCCTTCACTACTGCAGACGGCAGCCAATATGATCAGTTTGGCCAGTTAATCGAGTCCGGCCAGGAGAATACGGCGGTGTCGAATGGGATGCCGGAAGAAATAACAGAAACCACGCCGGTGGAAACGAGTCAGGCACAGACGGAGGAGGAAAGCGAACAGCAGAGCGAATCCTCTCAGTCAGATGGCGCGCAGCCCGAAAACGGGCAGTCCGAAAACGGCCAGCAGACAGGTTCGTTTACTCAGGTGCCGGAGAGCTATTTCGACGATGCGCTGTTCATCGGAGATTCCCGGACGGTGGGACTTGACGAATACGGAGGCTTTCAGGAGAGCACGACCTTCTTTGCGAAGACTTCGCTCACGATCTATGATCTGTTCGAGGAGCCGGAAAAATTCGCCCAGCTCGCGGACGGGACGAAGGCCACGCTGGAGGAAGCGCTGACGGAAAGAAAGTTTGGAAAGATCTATATCATGCTCGGAATCAACGAGCTGGGACGGGGCACCACGGAGAGCTTTTTCAACGTTTATGCGGACGCGGTGAACCGGATCCGCATGTTGCAGCCGGACGCGGTGATCTTCATTCAGGGAATCATGCGCGTGGGAGAGGAAAAGAATAATACGGATGCGATATTCAACAACACGAATATCAACGGCCGTAACCAGGCGATTTCTCTGATGGCGGACAACCGGACCATATTTTATCTGGAGGTCAACGACGCGGTCTGCGATGAAAACGGGAACCTGATTTCCGATTATACCTTTGATCAGATCCATCTGAAGGCCAAATATTACCAGCTTTGGAAGGACTATCTGTTCGCTCATGGAATTGTGAGAAATTAGCGGAAAAACTGCGATGTTTTTTGTTGACAAACAGAATCGGGTTATGTATAATTAACAAAGTGCGAATTGGGAGTTTGCTATGCTGATTAATCTGACGGATGTCTTTACAGAAGAAGGAAAATCTGTTGCCAGAGAGGTTCCGCTGGAATTGACGGGAGTTGATTTTCAGGGAGAACATTTCAGAATTCTGGACAAGAGCCCGGTGAAGCTTACGCTTTCTCATTCCGGTGCCGGAAAGGCTCTGGTGGAGGCCGATGCTGATGTGAGCGTTGCCATGAAATGCGACAGATGCCTGAAGGACGTGACGAAGAAGTTTGAACTGCATATTTCTACGGAAGTTTTCTCCCCTGAAAAGGCGGATGCAGACGAAGCGGAAGAGCAGAGCGGCTTTATGGAAGGTTATCAGCTGAATGTGGACAGCCTGATCAGCAATGAAATCTTTACCTGCTGGCCTTTAAAGGTTCTGTGCAGAGAGGACTGCAAGGGACTGTGCAGGGTCTGCGGGAAAGATCTAAACGAAGGGGAGTGCGGCTGCGATACCTTCGTTCCAGACCCCAGAATGGCGGCAATCATGGATATATTTCGTGAGAACAAGGAGGTGTAAGTAATGTCTATCTGCCCTAAGAATAAATCTTCCAAATCCAGAAGAGACAAGAGAAGAGCGAACTGGAAAATGAGCGCTCCGACCCTGGTAAAGTGCAGCAAGTGCGGCGCGCTGATGATGCCTCACAGAGTCTGCAAGGCCTGCGGCTCTTACAACAAGAGAGAGATCATCAATACCGAGGCTTAAGTTTTACGAATATGTATGAAAATGAGGAGAAAACCGGATGGTTTTCTCCTTTTTTATTTATACCGTTTATTTTGCCAGAAAAGAGAGAATGATAGAGAACTCTAACCAAATGGGCATTTTGTTGTAAAATAAATCCGGAAATGTAACGGATATGTAAAATGTATTTAAAAACATTAATACATGTATTGAAATAACATAAATTCAGGTGCTATACTCCTTTTCGTAAGCAGAAGAGAGAGCTTCCGGGCCCGGAAACTTCCCTGTTATTTTACGAAAAAAGAGGTTAATGGAAATGAAAAAGAAACTGGTAGCAGGATTATTGGCATTTGCTCTTGTAGCGACAGCCGGAATCTCTGCCATTGCGGCAACGGTGCATTACAATGACAGCTCCGTTACGGGAACGAGCGCGGCATGGCAGGCATGGACGGCAAACTGGGAGACCCTTGCAAACGATTATACGCAGGTATCCATCGCTCCCGGCGAGGACGAGACAGAGATCAATCTGGCATGGTACAGCCTGAAGAATGGAGAGTCCACTCCGGTGGTTCATTTCGGAACCAGCGAGGACAATATGAAGACCTTCACCGGAGTTGCCGGAGATGTGGATCCGTCTCTCACGAACAACGTACAGTATGAGTTCAACCGCGTAAAGGTGACTGGCCTGCGCCCTGGTACCACGTATTATTATACGGTGGAAAAGAACGGTGTGGAAACGGAGCCTGAGGTTTTCTATGCGAGAGAAACCGATGAGACGAAGATCCTGTACGTGGGTGATCCGCAGATTGGAGCCTCCAAGGGACAGCCTCAGAACGGAGAGGCTCTGACGGAAGAAGCGGGTGCTGCGAATACGGCTGCGAGAAACGACGGCTTCGCATGGAACCGCACGCTGGAGACGGCTTTTGCACAGACTCCTGACATCAACTTCGTGATTTCCGCAGGCGACCAGGTGAACAACACCGGAAAGCCGAAGGAAGAGGAGTATGCGGCTTATCTGTTCCCGAAGGCATTAAAGACCGTTCCGGTTGCAACCACCATCGGAAACCATGATTCCCTGAATGCGGATTATGCCTATCATTTTTATAATCCCAATCCCACCGACAACGGCCTGACCGAGGCGGGCGGAGATTATTACTACTCCTACGGCGATGGCCTGTTCATCGTTCTGAACACCAACAACTACAACGTTGCCGAGCATGCCGAAACGATTCAGGAAGCAGTCGCATCCGATCCTTCCGCCACCTGGAGAGTGGTGACCATCCATCAGGATATCTATGGTTCCGGACTGGATCACTCCGACACGGACGGTATGATCTTAAGAACCCAGCTGACTCCTGTGTTTGACAGCTATGATATCGATGTGGTTCTGCAGGGACATGACCATACCTACAGCAGAACGAAGATGCTTTATGGCGACGGTCAGGTGCATTCCGGCTATGAGTTCCGCTTAAATGAAGACGGAAGCGATTACGACTGGGATCACGCCTACAATGTGGCGAGCGGCGAGAGCATCCCGCTGGCTCCCGAAGAGGGAGATGAGGCAGGAGCTGCGGCTCTGGCGGCGTTCCAGGCTGACAACAACTGCTACACGATCGAGAACACCACGGGCAACACCGTTGTGGATCCTCAGGGCATCCTGTATATGACGGCAAACTCCGCATCCGGTTCCAAGTACTACGAGCTGATCGGCACGCAGCAGGATTATGTTGCAAACCGCAGCCAGAACTGGCTTCCCAGCTACTCCATCATCACGATGACCGATGACACGTTCCAGATTGACACCTATCAGATTCTGAACGACGGCACGACTGAGAAGATCGACGATACCTTTACGATCATCAAGACGAAGTAATCGTGGAGAAATTGCATTTGGGCGGGCGGCTGTCCGTAAGGGCGGCCGTCCGTCTGATTTTGCTTGCAGCGGCAGGGATAGGACTGCTGCTGTTTACCGTGTGGCTGAACCGGGTGGACAAGGTCCCGCTCATTTCCAGAGAGGGACAGACCTTTGAAAAGGCTGTGGTGACACAGATCATTCAGGATAATATGACGGAAACGGGAACCCGCGTGGGGGAACAGGTGGTTGAGGTGAAAATTCTCACCGGCGAGAAAAAAGGAGAGCTCCTTGAGGTGACCAGCAGCGCGGGATTTCTGTTCGGCGCGCCCTGTACGCCGGGCATGCGGGTCATCGTGATGCAGAGCGTAGCGGGGGATACCACCATCGCCAGCGTCTATTCCCAGGACAGGGAATGGGTGATCTACCTGTTCGGCATTCTCTACCTGGTGGTTCTGGTTCTCGTGGGAGGAAAGCAGGGCGTGAAGGGCGGCATAGGCCTTCTGTTCACCTTTTTCTCCATCCTGTTGTGGTATCTTCCCATGGTATACCGGGGATTTTCCCCGTTCTGGTCGGCGGTGTTCATCTGTATCATTACGACGCTGGTAACCATGCTTTTAATCGGCGGCTTTACGAAAAAGACGGTCGTCGCCACCATAGGAACCGTGGGCGGCGTGCTCACGGCGGGAATTTCCGCGACGCTTTTCAGTTATGCGTCGGGAATTACCGGATATAATGTATCCGATATTGAGACGCTGATGACGCTTTGGACCGTGCAGGGAATTCAGGTGGGAAGCCTGCTTTTTGCCGGGCTGCTGATTTCCAGCCTTGGCGCGGTGATGGATGTTGCCATGTCCATCGGAAGTTCCATGAGCGAGATTCTGGCCCAGAATGATTCCCTCAGCCGCAGGGAACTCTGGAAGGCGGGCATCCGTGTGGGAAGAGATATGATGGGAACGGACAGCAATACGCTGATCCTGGCTTTTGCAGGAGGAAGCCTGAGCATGCTGCTCCTGGATTATGCCTATGATCTGCCCTACCTGCAGATCATCAACTCCAACAACATCGGCATCGCCATCATGCAGGGACTGTCCGGCAGCTTCGGTGTGGTTCTTTCCGTGCCGATTACCGTGGCGGCGGGCGCATTCCTGTATACGATGAAAAGCAGACACAGTGAGGCGCTTCCTGCGGCTGGGGAGTGTGCAGAAGAGACGGAGATCTGAAACAGCAGCATCCGGTCCAATACGAAATAATGGATCGGATGCTGCTGTTTTCTGTACCCCAATATTTGACTTTTGGCCCCATGTTTAGTATATTAGATTTATGCCGTCTGCGCGGTCATGCGCGGACGATTACACCTGCGGACGGCCCTTAAAAAGGGGAGCGTCCGTTGTTTGAGAAAAGCGGCGGAACGCCGCGGAAAAAGAGGAAAACAAAGAGTATGGCAGAATATGTGAAGGTGGCGGTGGACGCCATGGGCGGAGACAACGCGCCGGGAGAGATCGTAAAGGGCGCTGTGGAAGCTGTGCAGGCGGAAAAGAAAATCAGGGTTTTCCTGGTGGGAAAGCAGGATCAGGTGGAAGCGGAGCTGGCAAAGTACGAGTATCCCAAAGACCAGGTAGAGGTGGTGAACGCCACGGAGGTGATCGCCATGGCAGAGCCGCCGGTGGCTGCAATCAAGGGGAAGAAGGATTCTTCCATTGTAAAGGGGCTGTATCTGGTGCGTGAGGGCAAATGCGACGCCTTCGTTTCCGCGGGAAGCACGGGAGCGGTGCTGGTCGGCGGACAGGTGATCGTGGGCCGGGCAAAGGGCGTGGAGCGGCCGCCTCTCGCACCGTTGATCCCTACGGAAAAAGGGGCCTCCCTTCTGGTGGACTGCGGGGCGAACGTGGACGCGAAGCCTTCCAATCTGGTGCAGTTCGCGCGGATGGGTTCCATTTACATGGAGCATGTGGTCGGCATTAAAAATCCAAGGGTCGGCATCGTCAACAACGGCGCGGAGGAAGAAAAGGGAAACGCGCTTGTAAAAGCCACTTTCCCTCTGTTAAAGGCCTGCCCCGACATCAACTTCATCGGCAGTGTGGAAGCGAGGGATATTCCCTCCGGTGCGGCGGACGTGATCGTCTGTGAAGCCTTTGTGGGAAACGTGATCCTGAAGCTATATGAAGGCGTGGGCGGAACGCTGATTAAAATGGTGAAGGCCGGAATGATGAGCAGCCCGAGGAGCAAGGTTGGAGCGCTTCTGGTTAAGCCTGCCCTGAAGGAAACGCTGAAGGCCTTTGACCTGGAGCAGTACGGCGGAGCGCCGCTTCTGGGCTTAAAGGGGCTTGTGGTCAAGACCCATGGAAGCTCGAAGGCCATTGAGATCAGGAACACGATCCTGCAGTGCCTGACTTTCCGTGAGCAGGATATTAACGGCAAGATCCAGAAAGCGATTTCAGGGTCCGCCGGTTAAGGAAGGACGAAGGATATGGAGCTTGACAAGCTGAGAAAGATCATTGCGGAGGTCCTGTGTGTGGACACGAGAGAGATCACAGAAGAGACTGCGTTTGTGGATGATCTGTGTGCGGATTCCCTGGACCTTTATCAGATCGTGATGGGAATCGAGGAGGAATTTGCCATTGAAATATCACAGGCGGACGCGGAGAAGATCACAACGGTTGGAGAAGCTGTCCGTCTGATCAAAAGCAGCACGGGAAGCAGTGAATGACTGGCTTTCAGGAAGGCCCGCGGCGGGGCGTAGACGGCAGAAACATGATTGTGCCGGCCCCGGCGGGCTTTTCATACGGCAGGAAATGAAATTTTCTGCCGTATGAAAGCCTGCGGTGGATGCTCCTGATGCGTACCGTATCAGGGCGCGCATTTTTTCAATGTTTACAGAAAGGATCGAAACGTGGTTTACAATCTGGAAGAACTGGAAAAAAAGATCGGCTATATTTTTCAGGATAAAAAGCTCTTAAAGCAGGCGCTCACCCACAGTTCCTTTGCCAACGAGCAGCGGATCAACCGGCTGGGAAGCTATGAGCGGCTGGAATTTCTGGGGGATGCGGTGCTGGAGCTCGTCTCCAGCGATTTTCTGTTTCATGAGAACCCGCAAATGCCGGAGGGGCAGCTGACACGGCTGCGTTCCTCCATGGTCTGCGAACCTGCGCTCGCTTACTGCGCCAGGGATCTGGAACTGGAAAAATATATCCTGCTGGGAAAGGGAGAGGAAGGAACCGGCGGCCGGAACCGGGATTCCATCATTTCAGACGTGATGGAGGCCGTGATTGGAGCGCTGTATCTGGACGGCGGTTTTCAGGCGGCCCACCGTTTCATCCACCACTTTGTGCTGTCCGATCTGGAAAACAAGATTCTGTTCTACGACAGCAAGTCGGTGCTTCAGGAAATGATCCAGGGAATGCCCGGCGGCGCGCAGCTTTCCTATGCGCTGGTGGGAGAGGAGGGACCTGAACACGATAAGCAGTTTATTGTGGAAGCCAGACTGGACGGGCGGACTGCCGGACATGGAAAGGGGCGAACCAAGAAGGCGGCGGAGCAGCAGGCGGCCTATCAGGCCATACTTTTCCTCAGAAAACAGACGGGAGAAGACGGGACAAAGAAACATGTATTTAAAGAGCATTGAGGTACACGGATTCAAATCCTTTGCAAATAAAATCACGTTTGAATTTCACAACGGAATCACGGGAATCGTGGGTCCCAACGGCAGCGGAAAGAGCAACGTGGCGGACGCGGTGCGCTGGGTGCTGGGCGAGCAGCGGGTGAAGCAGCTGCGCGGCGCCTCCATGCAGGACGTCATTTTCTCCGGCACCGAGGTGAGAAAGCCCATGAGCTATGCCTATGTGGCGATTACCCTGGACAATTCGGATCACCAGCTGGCGGTAGACTACGACGAAGTCACGGTAGCGAGGCGGATCTACCGTTCCGGCGAGAGCGAGTATCTGATGAACGGCACCCCCTGCAGGCTCAAGGATGTGAACGAGCTTTTCTACGATACGGGTATTGGTAAGGAGGGCTATTCCATCATCGGGCAGGGCCAGATCGACCGGATTCTTTCCGGCAAGCCGGAGGAGAGAAGGGAGCTGTTCGACGAGGCGGCCGGCATCGTGAAGTTCAAGCGCAGGAAAGCCGCCGCGCAGAAGAAGCTGGAGGATGAAAAGCAGAACCTGCTGCGTGTCCGGGACATTCTTTCCGAGCTGGAAAAGCAGACCGGGCCTCTGGAAAAGCAGGCGGAGAAGGCCAGAATCTACCTGAAGAAAAAGGAAGATCAGAAGAGGCTGGACGTGAACGTTTTCCTGCTGGAAAACCGCAGGCTTTCGGAGCAGCTTTCCGATCTGAACGGAAAATACGAAAACGCCTCGAAGGAACTGGAAGAAACCACGGAAAAATACAGCCGGATCCGGGAAGAATATGAAAGCGTGCAGGAAGAGATCGATGCGCTGGATCAGAGCATCGAAAAGACCAGGACGGAGCTTTCGGACGCTGCCATGCTGAAAAGCCGGCTGGAAGGCGAGATCAACGTTTTAAAGGAACAGATCAATTCCGCACAGGCGAGCGCCCGCCATCTGTCGGGACGTAAAGAAACCCTGGAGCGGGAGATTGAGGAACGCACGAAGGAGCGGAAAAAGATCGAGGCCGGCAAGGAAGAGACTGACCGGAATCTTTCGGAGATGGAGGAGAAGCGGGCGCATGCAGCGGCCCTTCTGGCTTCCATCCAGGCAAGGGCGGATGAGACCGACGGCCTTATTGACGAAGGGCGCAGCCAGATCATTGAAGTGCTGAACGAACGCGCCGCCATCAAGACCCGGATGGGACGCTTCGATACCATGCTGGAACAGGTGCAGATCAGAAGAGCGGAGCTGAACTCCAGGCTGCTTCGGGCCAAATCGGACGAGGAACAGCAGGATGCGGGCATCCAGGAGCTGGAAGAGGAGTTCAACCGGATCAGCGAGGGCATTTCCGCTCTGAATGATTCCATCAGCGCTCTGGAGGAACAGCTGAACGGGATCCGGGACGGGCTGGCGAAGAAGGATCAGGCGGTGCGCGATGCGCAGGTCATCTATCATCAGGAAAAATCCAGACTGGACGCTCTGGTCAACCTGACGGAGCGCTATGAGGGCTACGGCGGGAGCGTCAAGCGGGTCATGGAGCAGAAGGAGAAGCATCCCGGCATTCTCGGCGTAGTGGCGGACCTTCTAAAGGTGGAGAAAAAGTATGAAACCGCCATCGAGACGGCTCTTGGCGGCAGCATCCAGAACATCGTGACGGACAATGAGGATACCGCAAAGGAGATGATTGCTTTCCTGAAGGCGGTGAAGGGCGGAAGAGCCACCTTTCTGCCTCTGACCAGCGTGAAGAGCAGACCGGAGTTCCGGTCGGAATTCCGCCAGAGGCAGCTGCTTTCGGAGCCTGGCGTCATCGGCCTTGCGGATTCTCTGGTGACCACGGAGGAAAAATACCGGGATGTGGCGGCTTCTCTGCTTGGCAGGATTTTGGTGATCGATCATGTGGACAACGCGGTGCGGCTTGCCAGAAAGACAGGCTACAGCCTGCGCATGGTCACGCTGGAGGGCGAGCTTTTCACGCCCGGCGGAGCGATCAGCGGCGGCGCGTTTAAGAACAGCAGCAACCTGCTGGGACGCCGCAGGGAGATCGAACAGCTTCAGGAAAAGGTCAAAGCGACGCTGAAGCAGGTGGATGCCCTGCTGGAGGAAGCGGAGGAAATCCGGAAGCAGCGCGCTCTCCTGCGGGTGAAGCTGGATCAAACGAAGGAGCAGCTGCAGCAGGAATTCATCCGGCAGAATACGGCGCGTATGAACGTGGCTGCAGCCCGGGAGAAGAAGGAGCAGACCCAGGCGGGCTATGACGATCTGAAGAAAGAGCAGGAGGAAATTACCGGACGTCTGGCCGAGCTGAAGGACAGCAGGGAGCAGACGGAGCGGGAGCTGGCGGCTTCCGAGCAGACGGAAAAGGATCTGGAAGCGCAGATCGCCGCAGCTCAGGAGAAGCTGGAAAAAATCAGAGAGGAACAAAGCGGGCAGGCAGCTCAGGTATCCGCCATTGAAATGGAGGCCGAGAAGATCCGTCAGACCCAGGGCTTTGCACAGGAAAATCTGGATCGTGTCTGCGGCGAACTGTCCCGTTTCGAAGAAGAACGCAGAGAGGTCCTCGCCGGAATGGAAGAGAATGAGCGGCAGATGCAGGAAAAGGAAGGACAGATCCGTTCCCTGACGGAGAGCCTGTCCGCTTCCGGCGTGGCAGGGAGCGAGGGGCAGCTGAGGCTGCAGACAGACCTGGAAAGAAAGGAAGCGCTTTCCGCAAAGCAGAAACGGTTCTTTTCGGAAAGGGAAAGCCTTTCCGAAACGGTTTCCGGTCTGGACAAGGAGGTTTACCGTCTGAACGCCCAGAGGGAAAAGACGGAAGAAGCCATCGAGAGCCAGATCAATTATATGTGGGACGAATATGAACTGACTCTGACAGGCGCCTCTGCTCTTCGGGATGAGGCGCTGCAGGATCTGGGAGCCATGAAGAAGGAAATCTCCGCCCTGAAGGATGAGATCCGAAGGCTGGGAGACGTGAACGTGAACGCCATTGAGGATTATAAAAACCTGATGGACCGCTACACCTTCCTGAAGGGGCAGCACGATGATCTGGTGCAGGCGGAGGAAACGCTGCGGGGAATTATTCTGCAGCTGGACGAGGCCATGCGCAGGCAGTTTCAGGAAAAATTCGCGCAGATCGCCGAAGAGTTTGACAAGGTATTCCGGGAACTGTTCGGCGGCGGGAAGGGAACGCTGGAGCTTCTGGAGGATGAGGACATCCTGGAGGCGGGGATCCGTATCATCGCCCAGCCGCCGGGGAAAAAGCTGCAGAATATGATGCAGCTGTCTGGCGGAGAAAAGGCGCTGACCGCCATTGCGCTGCTGTTCGCCATCCAGAATCTGAAGCCGTCGCCCTTCTGCCTGCTGGACGAGATTGAGGCGGCTCTGGATGACAGCAACGTGGGCCGGTTCGCCGGTTATCTGCACAAGCTGACGAAGCACACCCAGTTCATCGTCATCACCCACAGAAGGGGAACGATGGAAAAGGCGGACCGGCTGTACGGAATCACCATGCAGGAAAAGGGTGTGTCCACGCTGGTGAGCGTGAGCCTGATTGATAAGGAACTGACGAACTGAGGGATTGGCAGGGCGGATGCAGCGGTAAGCCGCGCGGGCCCGCTAAGGGAGAAATGTATGGCTGAAGAAAAGAAAGGCTTTTTTGCCAGGCTGAAAGAAGGCCTGAACAAAACGAGAAATAATATTGTGAGCGGGATCGACTCCGTGTTCAGCGGCTTTTCCGCCATAGACGACGAGTTCTACGAGGAGCTGGAGGAAACCCTGATCATGGGAGATATCGGCGTGAACGCCACCTCCGATATTCTGGACCGTCTGAAAAAGCAGGTGAAGGAGAAGCACATCAAGGAGCCCTCGGACTGCAGGCAGCTTCTGATTGACAGCATCCGGGAGCAGATGCAGGTCGGAGAGACGGCTTACGATTTTGAAAAAAAGCAGTCCGTCATTCTGGTGATCGGCGTGAACGGGGTGGGAAAAACCACCTCTGTAGGGAAGCTTGCCGGCATGCTGAAGGCGCAGGGCAGAAAGGTGCTCATCGCCGCGGCAGATACCTTCCGCGCGGCCGCAGGAGAGCAGCTCGCGGGCTGGGCCAGCCGGGCGGGCGTTGACATGATCGGCGGGGCGGAGGGTTCCGACCCGGCGAGCGTTCTGTTCGACGCGGTGAACGCGGCAAAGGCGAGGCATGTGGACGTGCTGATCTGCGATACGGCGGGAAGGCTTCATAATAAGAAAAATCTGATGGAAGAGCTTCGGAAGATGAACCGCATCATCGACCGGGAATTCCCGGATGCCCACCGGGAGAATCTGGTGGTTCTGGACGGCACCACCGGACAGAACGCGCTGCAGCAGGCGCGGGAATTCGGCGAGGTGGCCGACCTGACGGGAATTATCCTGACGAAGATGGACGGAACGGCAAAGGGCGGTATCGCGGTCGCCATTCAGTCAGAGCTGAACGTTCCGGTAAAATATATCGGCGTGGGAGAGGACATGGAGGATCTGCAGAAGTTCGATCCGGACCAGTTCGTCAACGCGCTGTTTGACGTAAAAAGTGAGAATGACTGAAAAACAGGACATGGAGGAAAAGATGGAAGACGGAAAGATGCTTACCCTGGAAAAATTCGAAGAGGCTTCCGAAGTGGTGAAAAGAGTTACTCAGGAAACCAAGCTGGTTTACAGCGAATATTTCAGCAGCCAGTCGGGAAACCGGGTTTATTTCAAACCGGAGAACATGCAGCTTACCGGCGCGTACAAGCTTCGGGGCGCCTATTATAAGATCAGTACTCTTTCAGAGGAAGAGAGAAGCCGCGGTCTGATTACGGCCTCCGCGGGAAATCACGCCCAGGGCGTGGCTTATGCGGCAAAGGCTTACGGCTGCAAGGCGGTGATCGTCATGCCCACAACCACGCCTCTCATGAAGGTGAATCGCACCAAGGGCTATGGCGCCGAGGTGGTGCTGTGGGGAGATGTGTACGACGAGGCCTGCGCGAAGGCCTATGAGCTGGCGGAGGAAAACGGCTACACCTTCATCCATCCCTTTGATGATCCAACCGTGGCGACCGGACAGGGGACCATTATGATGGAGATTTTCAAGGAGCTTCCTCTGGTGGACTACGTGCTGGTGCCCATCGGCGGCGGCGGCCTGGCCACGGGTGTTTCCACGCTGGCAAAGCTCCTGAATCCCAAGATCCACGTGATCGGTGTGGAGCCTGCGGGAGCAAACTGCATGCAGGAGTCCCTGAAGGCGGGCAAGGTGGTCACCCTGAAGGGCGTGAATACCATCGCGGACGGCACGGCGGTAAAAACGCCGGGTTCTGTGATTTTCCCCTACATACAGCAGAACATTGACGAAATCATAACGGTGAAGGATGAGGAGCTGGTGACATCCTTCCTGGACATGGTGGAGAATCATAAAATGGTGGTTGAAAATTCCGGCCTTCTGACCGTTGCAGCGCTGAAGCATCTGGATGTAAAAGGCAAAAAGGTGGTTTCCATCTTAAGCGGCGGCAACATGGATGTAATCACCATGTCCTCTGTTGTACAGCATGGCCTGATCCTGCGGGACCGTATTTTCACCGTCTCCGTGCTGCTTCCTGACAGACCGGGCGAACTGTCCAGAGTGGCCCATGTGATTGCGGAGGTAAACGGCAACGTCATCAAGCTGGAGCATAACCAGTTTGTATCCATTAACAGAAGTGCTGCCGTGGAACTGCGCATCACGCTGGAGGCCTTTGGAACGGAGCACAAGGAACAGATCCTTGCGGCTCTGGAGAAGGAAGGCTATAAGCCGAAGCTGGTACGAACGATCATGTGACGCGGCGGAAAAGGCTGAGAGTCCAGGCTGTATCCGGACAGCATTTTCCGGAAGCTGCGTGACTGAGAAATTTGGCAATCTGATATTTGCGTGCTTTTACATTTTCGTATCTGTGCAGTTTCGGAATAATTTCCGCGGCTTTGCCGCAGAATGAGAACAAAAGAAGATGGCGCCGGACGGGCCGGAGAGGGTTCGTCCGGCAGTCTCTTTTCAGGAACAAAAAGGGGCGGCACGAACCGCCGGTTCGAGCCGGAAAGGAGGATGGAATGGAGGAGAAGAAAACAGTAAAAAGGGAGCTTATGGATTACCTGCTGATCACGGTGGGAACCGTCATATACGGTATCGGCGTCAGCCTGTTTCTGGACCCGAACAATCTGGCTCCAGGCGGCGTAACAGGTATCGCGATGATTTTAAACCGTCTGAGCGGCCTTTCCACCGGAACGGGGATCCTGCTGATCAATATCCCGATTCTGGCTGTGGGGCTGTGGAAATTCGGATTTCGTTTCCTGCTTTCCACCCTGTATGCCACATTTTTAAGCTCTCTGTTCACCAATTTTTTTGCCCGTTTCGGCGCGGTTACAACCGATCCGGTGCTTGCGTCTCTGGCCGGCGGCGCGGTGATGGCGATCGGCCTTGCTTTTGTGTTTCGTGCAGGCGCAACCACGGGCGGTACGGACATCATCGTCAAACTCCTGCGGCAGAAGTACCGCCATCTGAAAACAGGAAGACTGTTTTTTATCCTGGACATCCTGATCGTAGCCGCCTCCCTTCTGGTGTTTGATGACATTGACACCATTCTTTATGCGGTTGTGGCCGTCGTGGTGACCAGCATCGTGTTTGATGCCGTGCTTTACGGCTTTGACGAGGCGAAGCTGGTCTATATCATCAGCGACCACTCCGATACAATCGCGCGGCGGATCATGGACGAGCTGGAGGCAGGCGTGACCTTCCTGAAGGGAAAGGGAGCGTACAGCAACAATCCCAAGGATGTGATTCTGTGCGTCATGCGAAACACAATCGCGCCAAAGGCGGAAGAAATCGTGAAGCAGGAGGATCCGCTCGCCTTCATGATCATTTCCAGCGCCACGGAAATCTATGGGGAAGGATATAAGAATATATTCAGCGAGAAGCTTTGAGTACGGAGAGGGGGAGTTTTCGTGCAGTACATTTCACACAGTTATGGAAAAGGAAAGAGCCATTACAGCATTTTCGGCAACCTGTGGTACACATTGAAGTCACTGTGGGAGTGGAAAAAATCGGCGGTGCTCATCATTTTGCTGGTGTTCATTCCCAGCGTGGCGGGCTCCTATGCCCAGACGCTGCTTCCGAGCGTAGTGGTGCAGGATCTGGAAGAGGGAGTGGGACTGGCTGTACTGGTCATACATATCGTGGGAATCTGTCTGGTGAGATGGATCGGAAATACCTGCGATTATGCGGCAAATCTCTGGTTTGAGCGCTCCATGCCCTCTTTTCTTCAGTTCTTTCGGAAAAAATTCACGGCAAAAATCATGGATCTGGATTACGACAGGCTGGAAGACGGTCCATCCAGAGAGACGATCGGAAATGTGGCAGCGGCCCTCCGGTATGGAAGAGGGCTGTACGGAATGCCGGATCTTCTGATCGGCGGAAGCTCCTGCCTGATTCTGCTGACTTTCTACGGAATTCTGATCGCCAGGGTAGGACTGTGGCTTCTGCTGGTGGTGATGATTTCAGTTGCACTAAATTATGTGCTTCTGTCCGTTGCCAGGAAAATGTACAGCGTCTATTATGGAGAGAACAGCCGGTATGCGTCCAGAACAGCCTATCTGAGCACGCAGGCGGGAGACGCGGCCGCCGGAAAGGATATCCGGATCTACCGGCTGCAGAAGCTTTTTCTGAAAAAATATGAAGAATCCCTGAAGGAGATGGACCGGCTGTTCGGAAAGATCCATTTCTGGTATCAGGTGAGAGGAATTTTCAGCAGCCTTCTGATGTTCGCAAGGAACGGAATCATCTACGGGGCTCTGCTGTATCTGCTGACGGGAGGAGAGATTTCCGCTTCCGGGCTGGTTTACTACATCAGCCTCCTGAGCAGCTTCGCCGGCTTTTTCAACTGGCTGGTTTATATGATTCTGAGTTATAACAGCGCCAACATGTCCATGAGCTATGTGCGGGACTTCCTTTCCTGGGAAAATGCCTGGGTTCGTCCGGAAAACCCGGCGCGGACGGAAGCGATGAAAAAGCGTCCCGCAAAGCTGGAACTGCGCCACGTTTCTTTTTCCTATCCGGGAAGTGAAACGCAGGTTCTGAAGGATGTGAATCTGGTTCTGGAGCCGGGAGAGAAGCTGGCTCTTCTTGGACTGAACGGAGCGGGAAAAACCACGCTGGTCAAGCTGATCTGCGGCTTTTATGAGCCCACCGGAGGGGAGATTCTGTTAAACGACATTCCGGTTCGGGAATATCAGCGGGAAGAATATTACAGCCTGCTTTCCGTTCTGTTTCAGGACTATACCATGCTTCCGCTTTCTCTGGATGAAAATCTGACGGGATGCGGGGAGGAAGAAAGAAATCCGGAGAAGCTGGAGCGGTCGCTGCGCCTGTCCGGATTCGAGGAACGCTACCACCGTCTGCCCCGAAAGGGAAAGACGCCCATGCTTTCCGGTGTACAGGAGGGCGGTGTGGACTTTTCCGGCGGAGAATATCAGAAGCTGCTGTTTGCCAGAGCGCTGTATCAGGAGTCGCCCCTCATCATTCTGGATGAGCCTACCGCTGCGCTGGATCCGATCGCGGAGAATGAACTGTACCAGAATTTCAGCGAAGCGATGGAGAATGCGACGGCTGTTTATATTTCTCACAGGCTTGCATCTACCCAGTTCTGCGACCGGATTGTGCTTTTGGAAAACGGCCGGATCGTGGAAGAGGGCACCCATGAGGAGCTGATGCGTGCAGGCGGAAGCTATGCGAAGCTGTACGAAATGCAGAGCCGGTATTATGCGTGAGAGGGGGCGTGAATCGATGGGAAAATGGGAGATACTGGATCAGTTTACGCTGATTCGGGATTATTGTAAGGCAGGATACAGGAAGGTGGTTCTCAGCGCGGTGGGGCTGTCCCTTCTGGACGGCATCCGGCCGTTTATCACCACGGTGCTCCTTGGATTTCTGCTGGACGCGGTATATGAGGGCGCTCCGTTTTCACGGCTTCTGCAGCTGGCGCTGACGGCGCTTGGGCTGGAAGCGCTCTGTTACTGCCTCAGTTCCATTCTGACGGAAATCCATAATCAGAAGCATGACTTCATCTATGAGCAGCAAAACGGGCTTCTGAATCAGAGGCTGCTCGACATGGACTATCCGCATCTGGAAGAGGCGCAGACGCACACGATGCTGCATACCATTCGGAATGCGGGAACGGACCACGGGCTGATCGGGCTGGTGCTGGATGACTGGAAGCGCTTCATCCAGGCGATGACGGCGATTATTGCTGCCGTGGTGATCGCTTTTCCGCTTTTTACCCAGGTGCAGCCTCTGCGGGAGGGCTTTCTGAACTCCTGGCTGGCGAGCCTTCTGCTGTTTGCGGTGATTGTGGGACTGGTATATTTCAGCTTCCGGATGGATATCCGGTATGGAAAGCGGATCCGGAAGGCCCATGAAAAAAGGGCGGCGGACGAAAGCCTGCTGGAATACTATATGGGGATCTTTGAAACCAGTGAAAGGCAGAAGGATCTGCGGCTGTACGGCCAGAAGGAACTGATAAAGAAGCAGACGAACGAGGCGGGCAGCCGGGTGCAGGCGGAGGTGGATACGGAAAGCTCCCTTGTGGCAAAAGAGGAAATGGTGCGGCGGGCGGCCACGGCGCTGATCGGCCTGCTGGTTTATCTGTTCGCGGGGCTTCGCGCCTGGCTCGGACTGATTACCATTGGAAGCGTGGTGACCTATGCGGCGGGAATTGTCCAGATGTCGGAAGCGATGGCGGATCTGATGAGCGTGGTCGCGGCGATCCGCACCCATGGGGCATACTGCCATGATTATGTGCGCTTCCGAAAGCTGGGAAGCAGAAAAAAGGAAGGGAAAAAGCTTCCGGTACAAAGGCCGGACGGACGTTTCCATGTGGAGTTTGACCATGTTTCCTTTTCCTATCCCGGTTCCGGAGAGGAGGTGCTCCATGATCTGTGCCTCAGCTTCGATACGGGAGAAAAGCTGGCGATTGTGGGAAAAAACGGTTCCGGAAAGACCACCTTCATCAAACTGCTCTGCGGCCTTTATGAAGTGACAGAGGGCTGCATCCGGGTGAATGGTGTGGACATCCGGGAATACGATTCCGACGCCTGGACCGACCTGCTTGCAGTGGTCTTTCAGGATTTCCGGATTTTTGCCTTTGAGGTGGGAGAAAACATCGCGGGAACCGATGCGGCAGAGGAAGCTGCGGCGGAGAGCAGCGGGGCAGTGGAAGCGCGCGTATGGGATGCGCTGGAGCGGGCAGGCCTTACGGACCGTGCGGAAAGAATGGAACAGGGACTTCATACCTGTGTGGGAAAGGAATACGATGAAAACGGCGTGAATTTTTCCGGCGGGGAGAGGCAGAAAATGGCGATCGCGAGGGCCATTTACAAGGATGCTCCGTTTGTCATCATGGACGAACCCACCGCAGCGCTGGATCCGGTATCGGAGTACGAGGTTTACGCGGGCTTTGACCGGATGATAGAGGGCGGCAAAAACGGCGGCGGAAATGGCGCTTCACAGAAGACCGCGTGCCGGAAATCAGCCCTGTATATTTCCCACCGGCTGGCATCCTGCCGGTTCTGTCAGGATATTCTTGTCTTTGACGGCGGCCGGGTGGTGCAGAGGGGAAGCCATGAACAGCTGATCGGAGAAGAGGGACTGTACCGCGAACTGTGGAACGCGCAGGCCCAGTACTATAAGAGGTAGGGGAAATGGAGAACAGAAAAAGCGGGCGTACCTGGCCCGCAGCAGCTTCGGGCGTATTCCTTTTGTTGTATGCGCTGTTGGCCCTGGCGGTGATATGGGCCTGCGCGGACGAAGCGCCGCCGGGCGGCGTGGCACTTGGGCTGCTTTTGCAGCTTCCGGTTCCTGTTCTGGGAATTCTGCTGCTTTGCTGCCGTCCGGGGATGGAAGGGGATTTCGGCGTATCGCCGGATGACAGCGGTACAGGAGGGCCTTCGCAGGCCTTTGGTCCGCAGGCCGTTCTCAGGGAGCGGGCGTTTGTGCCGGTTCTTGGGATCTTCTGCGGACTTCCGGGAACCGCCTTTTTCTTCGTATCGCTGACGCTCTGCATGCATCCGCCTCTGGACCTCCCCTTCGCGCTGTTTATGGCGCTGATCGGTTTCCTGTTGCTGTTTACCGGCGTATGGGCATTGCTGGCCTGGAAAAACAGGATGCTGCTTTTGTTTCAAAGCGGAGCGCTCACCTATGTCACAAGCTGGGGCAGACGGAAGGAATTTCTGCCCGGGCAGACCGCGCGGATCCGTTTCGGAGCCAATGACACCATTCTTTTTCTGGACGCTGACGGCAGAACAATGCTGCGCGTGGAACGGAACATGCGGGGAATGGAAGGACTGGACGGCTGGATCGAGGAACAGGGAATTCCCGGAGAACTGACGTCCTTTCTGGAACGGCAGGTTCAGCGGGCAGATGAGGGAGCTGTCCTGGAGTGGAAGGAAGAATACAGGACGGGCTGGCACGATCATCTGAAGGCTGTGCGCATTCTGCTGGTATTGTCCGTACTGCTGCTTGCCCTGGGAAGCGTGGCGCCGTTTCTGCTGTATGTAACGGGGCTTCTGAAATTTCGTCCGGCAGTTTCTCTGTCTGCGGCCTCCCTTCTGCCTTTTCTGGGCTGCTGCATTCTGTTTGCGCCGGTGCTCACCATGGACGCAAAGCCGAAGGGCGCGACGGAGGAATGGAAGGCCATGCATGTGCGGGTTCCCTCCCTGCTGGTGCTGCTGCTGATACTCCTTCTGGGAGGACAGTTTTTCTATATTTGGAACAGATGGATCCTGCAGACGGTGGACGAGGGACGTTTTATCGTCCTCTGGCTGATCCTTGGAGGTCTGCTGGCAGCTCTGATTTTCATTCGGACGCCCCGAAGGTTACGGGGAGAAGGACTGTTTCTTGTGTGTCTGGTATGCCTGTTCTGCGGGTATGTGCTGGCTTATGGAGGAAATCTGGCGCTTTGTACGTCGGCCCGGCATTATCCGGCGGAAGTTGTGGAACGGGATGAAAGGCAGGAAGAGGACGGGGATGATATGGAATACTATCTGACTGTACGCCTGGATGACGGAACGATGGCAGAACTTCTTGTGCCGGAAAGCCTGTACCGCATGGAAGCGGCCGGAGAAGAGATCGTTGTCTGCCAGCGGGACAGTCTGTTTTCCATCCGTATGGTGGATCTGCATCTGCCGACAGAAGAGAAGTGAAAAAAACGGAGACCCCGGTCAGGGATCTCCGTTTTTCATGCAGTCAGAAAATTCAGCGATCCGGCCGGATTCTCCGTTCCCTTTTCCAGAAGGGAGACCAGGCCGCGCATGACCTCTTCGATTTCTTCCCTGGTGGAAGGAACCAGCGTGTTATCCAGCTTCACGGTGAGGACGATCAGCACGATTTCAGCAAGGGCCGCCGGGCGGTCAAAATGGATCTCTCCGCTGTCGATGCCCTGCCGGATGATTTCCGTCAGCACGGGCTTCAGTTCGGAGATCAGATGCGCCATATATTTCTGATGAATGAAGGCATGCTCCTGTGCGCTGGTCAGGGAAACAGGCTCCTCCTGCCGTAAAAATTCCGTGGAGGAGCTCCGGCATGCCTGAAAAATCATCGCCATGCGGGTGAAGGGGGAAATTTCCGTCTGCCCCGCCAGCGTCTTTGCCGTTTCCAGCGGCTTCTCATAATTTCTTTCGATCAGAGCGTCAAGGATGGCATCCTTGGAGGGAAAATAGTAATAAATGCTCCCTTTTCCCATTCCCGCCGTCTGCGCGATCTCACTGACGGAGATACTCTGTATGTTTCTGCTTTCCATAAGATTCTGGAGCGCATCCAGAATTTGGTCATATTTATGTCGATTAGCCATGTGCACTCCTTTTTCCGACGTCTGCTGTATGAATAGGAATTATTCTGGAATTATTCGAAGAATTATTCTGGAATTATTCGAAGAATTATTCCAACTATAGCACAGACACACGCTCATGGGCAACAGGAAAAAGTAACAGAAAAAGGGAATGGGGAGACCGGAATTTTAACAACTCCTATAATTGACCGCTGGTCGAAAAGATGATATTGTTTAAAAGAAGAGAATCGACCGACGGTCGAAAAATGAAAAATCGTCTGGGATGAAGAAAGGAAGAGAAAATGACATACGCGGACTTTTTTGCAGAGGTGAAGGCAAGGCTCATGGGAGTCGATGTATCGGGGATTGGAGAGCATCTCGCATTTCAGTTTAACATTGTGGGAGAGGGCGAGGGCATCTTCTACGTGGAGGTGAAGGACGGACAGCTTTATGTGGAACCTTACGAATATTATGACCGGGATGCCATATTCACCTGCAAAGCGGAAACGCTTGAGAAAATTGCGGACGGAAAGCTGGATCCGATCCTTGCGGTTACCCTTCAGAAGCTGAAGGTGGAAGGAAACATTGAGAAGGCTCTGAAGCTGAAGGATATCCTTGCAAAACGCTCTGCGAAGTAAGACGGAAAAAAGAGGCTTAAAAATATGAAAAAAGTACTGTTCAGCGCGGCAGCCGTTCTGGGACTGCTGACGGCGGCGGAGGCGGGCGGCAGCGCCTATTTTTACCGTAGAACCATGAAAAGGAATCATGTCAGCGTGGAGCGCACCATGAAGATGGCGGGAACGGATTGGCGGCAGTATTTTCCGCTCATCGAAGAAAGAAGGGCCCGATTGCTGGCAAAGCATCACGAGGAGATCTATCTGGAATCCTTTGACGGCCTGAGGCTTCATGCCACCTGGTTTCCCGCAGAGGAGGAGACGGAGATCACAAAAGCGGTCATCTGTTTTCACGGCTACTCCAGCTGTGGAATGAACGATTATGTAGGGCTGTCCGATTACTATCTGAGAAAGGGCTATTCCATGCTGATCGTGGACGAACGGGCGCACGGAAAGAGCCAGGGAGAATATATCGGCTTCGGCTGTCTGGACCGGAAGGATGCGCTCTGCTGGATCAACTGGGTGATCGGAAGGTGCGGAGGGCAGACGCAGATCATTCTTCATGGGATTTCCATGGGAGCGGCCACAGCGCTGATGACCACGGGACTTACGCTGCCTGTTCAGGTGAAGGGCGTGATCTCAGACTGTGCCTTCACTTCACCGAAGGCTGTTTTCAGCCATGTGCTCCGTTCCATGTATCATCTGCCCGCTTTTCCCATGATTCAGATCGCGGATTATGTGAACCGGAAAAAGGCCGGCTACGGGCTGGATGAGTGCAATGCGGCGAGAGAGGTGAAGAAGGCGAAGATTCCGGCGCTTCTGATCCACGGATCGGCAGATACCTTTGTGCCCTGTCGGATGTGTGATGAAATTTATGAAAACTATGCTTCGGCAAAAACGAAGCTGATTGTTGAGGGGGCGGCCCATGCGGAAAGCTATTATAAGGATATGGACGCCTATGAAAAAGCGATGAATGAGTTTTTAGGAGGTCTCATTGTATGATGCGAAAAAGAAAGGGATATCCCGTATATCCGCTGACGGCTGCTCAGAAGTTTCACTTTTTTTACCAGAATTTCTGCCCGAAAAAGGAGGTGCTGAACATCGGCACCAGCCTGACCATAGAGACGGAGCTGGACTGGGAGGAACTAAAACGGGCCATCTATAAGGCTTATGAGCGCTGCGACTCCATGCGTCTGCGCTTCGCGGCGGATAAGGAAGGAAACTGGTATCAGTATGTGGTCGAGAAGGAGGAGCGGGACATCGAGTTCATGGACTTTACCGGGAAGACCATGGAGGAGGCGGAAAGCCTGATGCGCAGCTGGACCCGTGTACCATTCAAACGGGAGGATTCTCCCATGAACCGGATCGTCATGATCCGGATGCCGGACGGCTTCAACGGTCTGTATCTTCTGGTGGACCACATGACCATGGACGCACAGTCTCTGATCTGTTTTCTGAAGGATATCATCGAGCTGTATTGTAACGCGAAATATGAAGGTGTGCCCTATCCGAAGGACATGGCTTCCTACCTGGAGCAGGTACAGAGGGATCTGGCATATGAGGCGGATTCTGCGGCGAAGAAGCGGGATGCGGCATACTTTGAAAAGATCATTGAGACCTCCGAGCCCATCTATAACGGCATCGACGGACCGGGGGCGCTGGAAGCGGAACGGGCCAGGATGAACAGGCCCGATCTCAGAGCTGCCATCAACGTTTCCGATTCTGTGGATTCTGCGTTGGATATTTTTCACCTGGAGGCCGAGCCCACAAAGCGTCTGATGGACTTCTGTGAGAAATATCATGTCTCTCTGGTCTGCCTGCTTCTGATGGGACTTCGTACCTATTTTCAGAAAATGAACGGAAACGACGACGTGTCCATCAATACCGCCATCGCGCGCCGTGCCACCCTGAAGGAGAAAAAGTCGGGCGGAACAAGAATCCATTCTTTCCCCTTCCGTACCATCATTTCTCCGGACAAGACCTTCCTGGAGGGCATCTATGAGATCCGTGACCTGCAGAACGAGTATTTCATGCATGCCAACTACGACCCGGTGGCCTATTTTGCCCACAGAAACAAGGTTTATCCTCCGGCGGCTCCGGGAGAGACCTACGAGCCCATGTCCCTCACCTATCAGCCGCTGACCCTGCAGGAGAAGGGGCTGGACAAGCTGGGAGGCATCCGCTATAAGACGAAGTGGTATCCCAACGGGGCGACCACCCAGGCCATGTATCTGACCGTGATGCACCGTCCGGACGATAACGGACTGGACTTCAACTTCGAGCATCAGGTGAAGGCCGTGTCCAGAGAACAGCTGGAGTATCTGTATTACTATCTGTGCAAAATCATGTTCAAGGGCGCGGAAAATCCGGATCTGCCCATTGGAGACATCATCAAGTTGATTTAAGGAACAGGCGCGGCGATGGCTATGGCAGCGCCGCTGCCGGAATGGAGAAATGGTATGTTTGAAAAGCTGGTAGAACTGATCTGTAATTATGTGGAGGTGGAGCCGGAAGAGGTGCATCCGGAATCCCGTTTCGTGGAGGATCTGGGATTTTCCTCCTTTGATTTCATGAGTATGCTGGGAGAAGCAGAGGAAGAGTTCGGCGTGGAGATTGATCCGCAGGAAGCTTCCGACATTCGTACCGTGCAGGAGGCTGTGGACTATCTGGCAGGACTGAAAGCAAAGCAGGAGTTTTGAAGCCGGAAAAAGGGTTGAAACCATGGAAAAGAGAGGGTCAGGTTATGATGGAAAATAGAATGGAGATTTCTGGAGAAAAGGACAGCGTTTCCAGACGGGCAGAGACGGCTGCTGTTCCTGAAACGCATCTGTGCAGCACCATACGGGAAATCCTTGTGGAAAGTGAAAGAAAATACGGTCCCCTGGATGCAGTCCGCTTCAAACAGGGAAAAGGCAGCATTGCTGTCCGCAGTTATACGCAGCTTCGCCATGACAGCGAAAGCTTTTCCTGTGCTATCCGTGCGATGCTGCCGCAGGGAGCGCATGTGGCGGTTACGGGAATGACCTCATACCCCTGGCTGGCGGCCTACCTGGGAACGGTGAACGCCGGGGATGTTGCGGTACCTCTGGACGTGTCCCTTCCGGCAGAGGAACTGTGCGAACTGGTTGACCGCTCCGACGCAGAGGCGCTGGTCCTGGACGAGGTGAGAAAAGATGTGGAGGCTATTGCAAGACAGCGCTGTCCGAAGCTGAAATATCTGATTTCCATGCAGAAACCGGAGGATGACGAAACGGCTCTTTCCTTCAGCGGCCTTCTGAAAAAATACGAAGGCTCCTTCGAGTATGAGCCGTCTCCGGAAGAGTTGTGCACCATCATGTTTACCTCCGGAACCACGGGAAAGAGCAAGGGCGTCATGCTGACTCACAGAAATCTGGCAGAAAATGCCACCTGCCTGGATATGAAAATTCCTTCCCGGACAGTCATTCTTTCCGTCCTGCCCATTCACCATGCCTACTGCCTGAGCATGGATATCCTGAAAGGGCTTTCTCTGGGAAGCGTGATCTGCATCAACGATTCCCTTTTGCGCGTGGCAAGAAACATTAAGCTCTTTGCACCGAATATGATTCTGATGGTTCCGCTGATGATTGAAACCATGGCGAAGAAGCTGGAGGATGCCGCAGGTCTTCCGCCGGAAATCGTAAAAAGAGAGGTGTTCGGAGAACAGTTCCACACCATCTGCAGCGGCGGCGCGTATCTGGATCCGGCCTATATTGATCTGTTCGCCCGCTACGGAATCACCATCCTGCAGGGCTACGGCATGACGGAATGCGCTCCGGTTATCAGCACTACTGTAAGCTGGAACATCCGGAAGGAATCGGTAGGGCAGCTCCTGCCGAACTGTGAGGCGAGGGTGGTGGACGGCGAACTCCAGGTGCGCGGAAGCAGCGTGATGCAGGGCTATTATAAGATGCCGCAGGAAACGGCGGAAACCCTCGTGGACGGCTGGCTGAAAACCGGAGATCTGGGCTATGTGGACGAGGAAGGCTTCGTCTACCTGACCGGCCGCAGGAAAAATCTGATCATCACCAAAAACGGAGAGAACGTATCCCCCGAGGAACTGGAGAACCGGTTGGGAAGAAGCCGCCTGATTCAGGAAATTCTGGTGCGGGAAAACGCGGGCGTGATCGAGGCGGAGATTTTCCCGGACTATGAATATGTGAAAAAGCAGGGAATCACCGATATCCGTGCCGCGCTTCAGAAGGAGATCGACAACTATAATAAGGAAGCTGCAGCTTATAAGAAGATTTACGGTCTGAAAGTGAGAGAGACAGAGTTTGAGAAAACGCCGTCGAAGAAGATTAAGAGATATTGATGAATGTGTAAATGCGCAGCCGGGACTTTTGAACGAGTCCCGGGAGGCTGTAAAATATTCTGTGTCTATGGGAATGAAACCTTCCAGATAAGAATTCG
>ERZ894229.115-NODE-115-length-87979-cov-10.9818_pt1 | contig 87979 bp, 68 predicted proteins | sample MGYA00380295_ERZ894229 | MGnify/ENA primary metagenome ERZ894229 (study PRJEB32331, sample SAMN06328479) | human gut metagenome | biome: human gut microbiome; feature: stool | host: Homo sapiens | collected 2014-09-17 ...
GCCACTCGACCATATCCACAATCGGCGGCCGGCTGTCGTCCTCGAAGTCGTCGAGGTTGTCAATGCACTTCTGCATTCTGTATCACCTCCCACTACTTGTCCACCAGTACCGCCATCAGGCGGTTTCATCTTTAGATTTTGGTTTAAAATTTTCCAAGATACGATACAACTCCGGGAAATCCTCCCGCCTTATCTTTACCTTACTGGGATCTGTATATATTTTCCCGTCAGGTGCTTCGATTGTCACAATAGCCATATCACCACCCCTCTCTGGTAGATTGTATGTATGACGGGTTGTACTACTTGCGTTGTCCTTCTTGCCTTTTTCTTGTCTCCACTTTATACTGTACTTACAGGTTCCTGCCAGAACCAAGTACAAAAGAAAGGGGAATTACATGGATAAAAAACAAATTGCGCATGAAATTGCTTTAATTTCAGCAAAAGCCTGTTGTGATACCAACATGCCCGAATATGTAAATAATTCTGGTGTAAAAGGCTATGCATCTGATATGGTTAAACACTATCTGGAAGCATACGCAACTGCCGAGGAATCCTTAAACAACGCTCTTCCTGCAAAAAAGGGTTCCATAGAAGTATTAAAGTAATTTCAATTCGGAAATTAAGGGGATAACATTTTGCGTATCTCCCAGTATTTCCATGGCCCTCGTTGCAGACATACATTCTTCTTTAGCCAACAGCAGGATTATGTCTGCAATCAGGTGATAATCTTCTTCAGATGATTTAATAACTTCTAAATCATTCAAAAGATTAATACTTCTTCCAACCCGCTTAGTAGTAAGTTTTCCTTTTCTCACTTATTTCACCTCCTTAATTTTCAAAATGCCTTTCCTCATCTTCCCATTGACACAAATGAACGATAGTGATATAGTCACTTTATCGAACATACGTTTGTTTCTATGCTGCATTAATCTCTCTTTCAAAAAGATATACGATGTCATATTCTGGGAAAAATACTTTTTTGATGAGCAACGCTTCATCGATAGAAAACCCGCTCTTGACAGTTCCATCTGCCTTATCCGACACCGTATTCAGTTGGCAATGGAGTAATTCTGCAATTTGTGTGAAGGTTATTTTCTTATCCTTCATTGCCTTAAGTAAATTATTGTACATTGATATCCTCCTTTCATGTTTGGACTTCCAAACTTCATACACACATTATATTTGGATATTCGTCTATTGTCAAGCAAAAATATACGGATTTCCAAATATTTTTATTCGTATTTTAAAAAATATACGGATTTCCAAATATTTTTATTTACTTTTTATGCTTTATCATATATAATTGAGGTATCATAAAAGAGAGGTACAAACGATGGAAAAAGCAAAGGTTTTGGAACGACTTATCAAAGAACAAGGTATGAATGCTCGCTCCTTTTCCGAAAAATGCGGCCTTCCGTATTCAACGGTATATACAATTCTTAAAAACGGAGCTGGCAAAGCCAACGTTAATAACGTTATAGTCATGTGTAAAGCTTTAGGTATTACAGTTGAAGAATTGGATGAGATGTCTAAAGGTGTTAAGATCGAACCGGATTACAAAGATGTCCTTACCGTTTATACCCGTAGCCGAAAAAATCTTTCACAGGAAGAAAAAATGAGACTTGCTCGTATCATATTATCTGATGACGATGAGGAAGAGGAGCCGTAAAATGGATTTAGTCCCTCTGTATGAATGTATTTATAACATTTATAAAAAATACAATATTAAAAAATTTCCAATAGACTGTTTTGAATTAGTAGAAAAATGTGGATATAAAATAAAAGAATTTTCAGATTTAACCGTAAAAAAGCAAAAAGCATTTATTGAATTGAGCGAAGATGCCTGTTTAATAGATGATACTTTGTATTACATAGAGCACTCCGTCTATGGAAGAATAAAGTTTTCAATAGCTCATGAACTTGGACATATTTTTCTCAATACCGATTCCGAAGATGACGCCGATAACTTTGCCAGTCACTTTCTGGCTCCGCGTATCATGATCCACAAATATAGATGCGAAACTGCTGACCAAATTCACGAAATCTTTGGTCTTTCTTACAAAGCGTCAAATAAGGCTTTGGTGGATTATAGGGAATGGTATAAAAACATAGCACAGACAACCCATAGGCCTTCTGCACCTGAAAGACAGTTGGAATTATTTATGGAGAAGGTATGCCACGCGAATACGAATAGTGAAGAAATTGAGGAAGAAGGGGATTATGAGCTTACACCTAAAGAAATATATGCAGACATTCGACGAACACTAAAGGCCGGATTGCCATTATCACCAAAATATGCATCTTTATTTCGAATGTACCGAAAAATGGGGTTAAAATAGCTATGGCTGCTTAATAAAATTAAGGAAGAAGGAAATGATATGAAAAAAGCAAGATTATTTTTAGCAACGCTATCAATGTCAGCAATAATGTGTATGACAGCTCTGGCCGGAGAATGGAAACAGGATCAGACAGGTTGGTGGTATCAGAATGATGACGGGTCTTATTCTCAAAACGTGCTTAAAAAAATTGATTCTTATTGGTATTATTTTGATAGTACGGGCTATATGAAAACTGGTTGGTTCCAATTTTCATATGGTTGGTTTGGCTTCCGCGAAGACGGCAGTTGCCTTAATCCCATAAGTGAAATAAATGGGGCTCCGGTAGGTGCACCTGAAAACGGCTGGATTTCTGTCGGCGCTAGCCTTCCAACTCTTGTTGATGGCGCTTCTGATGACCAGATACAATTTTATAATGATATCTGGTGGTGTTCTCCTCAATATTTTAACAACTTATCTGAACTTGCTGAGCAAGATCGGATTGTAAGAGAGCCGACAAACTCGCTAACTCCAGATACAGTTGTTGACTGGAGTAATGCTACTTATGATTACGATAATTATGATGACAGTGATGATTACGACGATTTTGATGATTAAATTGATGGCTTAAAATAGATAAGTAATATGTATAGAATTAAAAAAACCGCCCGGTGCTACCAACACCGAACGGCTTTACATAGATTTTCTCTTGCCGGACGCACCGGAATGAATAATCTACCTCAACAATAGAATTATATCATTTCCAAAGCGTCCTGACAAGGGGCGTATTTTTTATACCCATTTTTCGTATACATGTAAAGAACAGGAGATGATATCATGATAAAAGGCGCCTGCTACGTCCGCGTATCCACCGAAAACCAATTAGAGAACTACAGCATCGAGGAACAGACTGAACGTTTGACTGCCTATTGTAAGGCCAAAGACATTACCATTGTAAAATTCTATACCGACGGAGGCTACTCTGGAGGCAATGTAAACCGCCCCGGTCTCCAGCAGATGCTCGGAGACATCGCGGCTGGAATCATCGACACTGTGATCGTCTACAAACTGGACCGTCTGTCCCGAAGCCAGAAGGACACCCTCATGCTCATCGAAGACAAATTCCTCGCTAATCACGTCGATTTTGTCTCCATCAACGAAAATTTTGACACCTCTACCCCCTTTGGCCGCGCCATGATCGGAATCCTCTCCGTCTTCGCCCAGCTGGAAAAAGACCAGATCACCGAACGTTTTACCATGGGCCGCGTTGGCCGGGCCAGAAACGGTTATTTTCATGGCGGAGCTTATGCTCCCACAGGCTACGATTACGCAGACGGGAACCTGGTTGTCAACGAATACGAAGCCCTGCAGGTCAGGGAGCTCTATGAGCGATTTGCCTCCGGTCACACCCTGCACAGCTGCTGGATCTACATGCAGGATAAATACACCACAAAATACGGTGGTTGGAAAAGCGAAACTCTGGTCCGGAACGTCCTGAAAAACGAAGTATATCTTGGAAAGGTCAAATTTAAGGGGAAACTCTATTCAGGCAATCACACGCCAATTATCTCCCAGGACCTCTATGACCGCGTACAGCAGATGTTCCTTAACTCCTCTAAATCCGATGCTGCACAAACCGGACGAACATACACCCGCTCCCCGTTCAAGGCCAAGACGCTATTATCTAACCTCATTTACTGCCAAAAATGTGGTGCACGCTTCCACGGCGAACACGGCAATTACTCTTGCTACAGCCGGACCAAAGGGGATAAACGATATGTCATTGATCCTGACTGCAAAAACAAAAAATGGAAGATCGAAGAGCTGGACGCCCTGGTAATCCATTACATAACCAACCTGGATTTCAATGAGCTGCAGCCGGAACCTGACGCGCTGCAAGAACAACAACCGCTTAAACCGGATTATAATGCCAGAATAAGAGAAATAGACAAGCAGGTAGAAAAGCTTATTGAATTATACCAGATCGGCGGTATCCCTATCAATGTAATCTCAGAACGGATCCAGTCTTTGGCCAAAGAAAAAAATACTCTGACTGAGATTTTAGAAGCCCCGCAGCCGGAATCTCTGACATTGCAGGACTTACGCGCTGCAAAGGATCGTTTTGTAAACCTCCTGGAATCCGGAGACTTGCAGGAAAAGCGGTACTGTTTAACCATACTGATTGACAAAATATTGATAGACGACGATGCAATCAATATCATTTTGCGAAAAATATGATTTACAAGTTTACAAAGCCCATGCACATGGTCAGTGCCTGTTTTCCGCAGGCGGCACACCGCTTGAAGCACCGGTCCAGGTTAAACGCAACTCTTGGAAGGTAACCGAAGTCTTCCAGCAGCGTAAACAACGGGAAAAATATTGCCATTGGAGGCAGCATAACCGATATTACCCATGCCAGAACCCGGTAAACGCCATGAACGAGGAGATCATTTACAAGCACTGGCATACCGATGGCGAGAAACAGCTCGCTGATCCGGTCTTCCACCCAGAATAAACCGGTGCTTAAAAGTTCGGACGGGTAGTTGGCTCCCGTAATCGTCAGCCAGAAAACGCCTAAAAGAATCAGAAACATAATGGGGAATCCGGTTGCTTTGCTTGTAAACAGACGGTCCAGAAGACGATCCTTCTTATCATACTTCTGATTCTCATATACCACCGCTCCCCGGCAGATAAACTCTGCTTTTCGGACAAAAACCGATGCCATGTCATCGCTTACGCGCTTCTGCGTGATGCCCCGTTCCTTCCACTCTTCCCGAATTTCCGCCAAAAGGGAGCTTACTTCCAGCGATTCTGCCACTGGAGCGAGATATTTGCGGACGGCTTCCATCAGGTTCTCGTTGGAATCCAGGAGACGGGCGCAGAGCCAGCGGATATTGACGCCTTCGCCAGCCGTCTTCCTTACCACAGGTGTGAGCCGGGCGATGGCCGCCTCGATGTATTCCGGATACCGGATCAGAATCCGCGGCGCCGGATTTTCATCGAATCGTCTGTCTGCTGCCTTTTCTGCTGTTTTTCGAACTTCGTTTTCTATGTCATTTACGTTTTCAGCCTCTGATTCCGCTGCTTCCATATTTCTTGCTTCTATATCTCTTGCTGCTATGTTTTTTGCTTCCGCCTCTGCTTCCTTTATAGTTTCTTCTGCCTCTTCTGCTTCTTTTGATCCCGCTTCCTCTATTTTCATTTTCGCTTCTGCATTTTCTGTTTCTTCTGCTTCCGCTTCCGCTTCGACTTCTGCTTCCATTTCCACGTCTTCCACTTCTGCCTCGGCTTCCACTTCCACGTCTTCCACTTCTGCTTCTGCTACTGCTTCCACGTCTTCCACTTCTGCTTCTACTACTGCTTCCATTTCCACATCCACAGCTTCCGTCTCAGCATATTCGCCCTCCACCACTTCCATATTTCGGGCGCTCTCCAGCCTTTTGTTCAGCTCCAGCACGTGTTTCAGGCCTTCATAAATCTGTTCCAGTCCTTTTCCGCTCCTGGCCGCAGTTCCGATGACGGGCACACCCAAGCGCTCCTCCAGGACATCGAACCGGATAGAGATCGATTTTTTCTTAGCCTCATCCATGAGATTGACGCAGACCACCGCCCGCCGGTTGGCCTCCAGAATCTGGAGCACCAGATTTAAATTTCGTTCCAGACAGGTGGCATCACAGACAACGATAACCGCGTCCGGATTTTCAAAACAGATAAAATCTCTTGCCACCTCTTCCTCTGTGGAATGGGCCATCAGAGAGTAACAGCCAGGGATATCCACCATAACATATCCCTGCTCTCCGTCGTTTGCATAGCCCTGGGCGTTTGCCACTGTTTTCCCGGGCCAGTTTCCGGTATGCTGATTCATTCCTGTCATTTCATTAAATACGGTACTCTTTCCCACATTCGGGTTGCCGGCCAGGGCGATCACCTTATCGTCTTCCTGGCGCTTCCTGATTTCCAGCCCGCAGTCTACGGACTTGATTCCGACAGAATCTCTGCTTAACCCCATATTACGTCCTCCGTTTCCTCCTGTTCTGACTTGCCCTCACAGATCGAGGCAGTATCTGCGGCCGAAACCATGCCTGGATTCTTCTCCGCTTTTGCTTTCCGGTATCCCGGCTCCATCCTGCATACCATCACACGTCCGGAGTCTTCACTCCTCAGCGCAATGACGGCCCCGCGGATCACATAAGCGCAGGGATCTCCCAGAGGGCTCTTCCCCACACACTCCACCACGGTTCCTTCAATCAGACCGATGTCCTGAAGACGTCGTCTCATATCATCAAAAACGGCCAGCTCGGATATAACTGCCTTCTGGCCCTTTTTTAAATCGGTTAACTGGATTTCTTCTGCCATTAAAATTTACCTCCGAAAATGTTTCCATATCCTAACATATGCGAAGGCTGGTACAGTGGTTCCGCAGGATTTATGCATTTTTTCAGACAGCAGGCCAGTTTCCCTGACCGCACTAATTATGAAGCTCTTCTCCAGGCCTGTCATAGATCATTCTCCGCCGGAATATACTAAACTGATATGCGGATACCGACAAGGAGGTAACAAATGGACCAGGAAGATAATTTTTATACATTAAAAGGCTATTCCCTGCTGGAACACGTTCAGATCACCTACTCCATGGAGGACTATTTGGAAATGATCTGCCGCCTCAGTCAGGACGGCACTCCGGTCCGGATCGGAGACCTCGCCAAATGCCTTCATGTCCGGCCTTCATCCGCCTCAAAAATGGCCGGAAACTTACGCAGCAGCGGGCTTGTGAGGTTCGAAAAATACGGTACGGTCACACTGACCGAGGCGGGTCTTCAGCTTGGACGCTATCTCCTGTTCCGCCATACGGTGCTGCAGAATTTCTTCTGCTATATTAATCAAACCACTGATGAGCTGGAACAGGCCGAGAAAGTAGAGCATTTCATCGACCCGAAAACCGTGTATAATTTAAAAAAATGGCTGGATAAATTTACATAGACAGTCTTGTGCGAATCCGTAATTCGTCGTATACTATAAGTTACACGATGAAATTCAAGTCACTCTTCCAGGTGTACAATGCTTCGCCCAGTGGAGATGACGCGAATCAAACGCATGCGGTCAAAGTACGCCCGCTAAGTGTTCATAACAAGGAGGAACAGACACATGGATAAGATTAAGATGACAACCCCCATCGTCGAGATGGACGGCGACGAGATGACCCGGATTCTCTGGAAGATGATCAAAGATCATTTACTGCTTCCCTACATTGACTTAAAAACAGAATACTACGATCTCGGCCTGGAATACCGCGACGAAACAGACGATCAGGTCACCGTCGATTCCGCCAACGCCACTAAAAAATATAAGGTTGCAGTCAAATGTGCCACCATCACCCCCAATGCCGCCCGTGTAAAAGAGTACAACTTAAAAGAGATGTGGAAGAGCCCCAACGGCACGATCCGCGCGATTCTGGATGGCACCGTATTCCGTGCTCCGATTGTGGTCAGGGGAATCGAACCGTGTGTAAAGAACTGGAAAAAGCCGATCACCATTGCAAGGCATGCTTACGGCGACGTATATAAGGGTTCCGAGATGAAGATTCCGGGAGCCGGTAAAGTCGAGTTAGTCTATACGGCAGAAGACGGAAGCGAGACCCGGGAACTGGTACATAATTTCGCAGGCGCCGGTATTGTACAGGGCATGCACAACATAAATAATTCCATAGAAAGCTTTGCCAGAAGCTGTTTCAACTACGCTCTGGATACGAAACAGGATTTATGGTTTGCCACCAAGGACACCATTTCCAAAAAATACGATCACACCTTCAAGGATATTTTCCAGGATATTTTCGATGCAGAGTATACTGCAAAGTTTGAGGAAGCCGGAATCACTTACTTCTATACTCTGATCGACGATGCGGTCGCCCGTGTCATGAAGTCCGAAGGCGGCTATATCTGGGCCTGCAAGAATTATGACGGCGACGTTATGAGCGACATGGTTTCTTCCGCATTTGGCTCTCTCGCCATGATGACCTCCGTTCTCGTATCTCCGGATGGCGATTACGAATATGAGGCCGCCCATGGAACCGTACAGCGCCACTATTACAAGCACTTAAAGGGAGAAGAGACCTCCACCAACTCGGTGGCCACCATTTTCGCCTGGACCGGTGCTTTGAGAAAGCGCGGAGAGTTAGACGGCAACAACGACCTGATGGATTTTGCAGACAAACTGGAGAAAGCCACCATAGATACCATCGAAAGCGGTGAGATGACAAAGGATCTGGCACTCATCACCACCATACCGAATCCTACCGTATTAAACAGTGAGGATTTCATCAAAGCAATCGCTGCCCGTCTCTAAGGGAGAGCTTCGCTGAAGGCCTTCCCTCAACGGCCTTCAGCGAAACGTAATCTGACTGCTGCTACTGCAATCCCTCCGAACCGCGGGTCCTCTCACGGTACCGGGGGGATTTTTATAAACCAGCACTGGTATTTGCGCAATGCAGTACTGGCTATCCATTATTATCAGGAGGCTCTGTCCATGAGATACAAACCCAAAGACCACACACTGAAAAACGGCGTTCTCTGCCACTTAAGAAGCCCTCTTCCCGCCGACGCGGCCGCCATCCTTCATCTGATGAAGGCCACCTCAGACGAGACAGACTTCATGGCCCGGTACTCCGATGAAATTACCATGCCCACCCTGCGGGAAGAAAAATTTCTGGAGTCCACGCTGAGCAGTCCCGCAGACTTAATGATTTGTGCCGTTGTGGACGGAACCATCATCGCCAATGCCGGCTTAAGCCCTATCGCCCAGAGGGAACGGTACCGCCACCGCGCGACCTTCGGCATATCCATCCGGAAAGAGTACTGGGGCCTGGGAATCGGCTCCCTGCTTCTGTCGGCCATCATAACATGTGCCGGAGAAATGGGGCTGGAGATGATCGAGCTGGAGGTTGTCTGCGAAAATAAGCGTGCGATCGCCCTTTATGAAAAATATGGCTTCCGCATCTACGGCACCCGCCCCCATTCCTTTAAATACCGGGATGGCAGCTACGCAGATGAGCATCTCATGCTGCTGGACCTCTGATTGTCCGTACTGATTTTCGACATTATTTTAAAAAAAAGGACAAAAATCCCTGTTCAATTCATTATCAGAATGATATAATATCTATTATCATATGTTGTATTGGTAATGGAAGGGATCCTGATCATGAATTTAAGACATCTTACTATCTTCAAAACCGTCTGTGAAGAGGGCAGTATTACCGGAGCGGCGAAAACGCTGTCCATGACGCAGCCGGCTATTTCTCATGCGATCAATGAACTGGAGGAATCCGTAGGCACCTCTCTCTTCGACCGCGTTTCCAGGAAAATCGTCATCAATGAGAACGGCAAATTCTATCTCTCTAAAGTGATACCGCTTCTGGAGCTCTATCACGATCTTGAAACCTGTTCCGGCTCCTTAAACCGCCAGACTCCTCTTCGGATCGGCTCCTGTGTGACTCTGGCCAGCTTCCTGCTGCCCGGAGTTATTTCCCGTTTTATGAAAAGCAATCCGGAGTCCGTCGTCAAGGTCACGGTAAATAATTCCAAGGAGATTGCACAACTGCTGCTGAAAAATGAGCTGGATATCGGTCTGATCGAGGGCGTCGTGCCCAACGAACAGCTGGAGAAAATTCCATTTTCCTCCTATCCGCTGGCCGTCATCTGCGCGCCCGACCATCCATTCGCCCGCCTGGCCAGCCAGCCCGTATCCCTGGAACGCCTCGTGGAAGAGCCTCTCATCCTGCGCGAGGAGGGCTGCACGATCAGAGACGCCTTCGACTGCGCCCTGACTCTGCACAACTTAACCGCCGCGCCGCTGTGGTCCAGCACCAATTCCGACGTAATCGTCCAGGCCGCCCGTGAGAACCTGGGAATCGGCGTTGTTCCCCGAATCTTTGCAGACCCCTACATTCAGCGCGGGGAGATTGTGGAGATAGACGTAAAGGAATTTGATGTCAGCTGTATGAACCATGTGGTATTTAATAAAGATAAATTTCAGAGCGAGAGTTTCCAGGCATTTATTAATCTGGTGCTATTCGATTAATCTTGTTATCCAAAAAGTACGGCGGAGAAACAGAATATTCCGTTTCTCCGCCGTACTTTTTACGTTTTCTCCTAACCGTAAGCAGCAGGCTATTTACATATCCACTACACTACCACAGAAAAACCTCTTTCCCCGCAAGCTTCATCAACGCCTCCAGAAAGTAGTAATCTCCATATATAATCGAAAATTCATGTTCCGTGTCGTGGTAGGCCGCCGTACATTTCTCCAGCAGCTGATCTTCTTCCTCATTCCAATTGCACCGCTCCGAAGCAAGCGTTCTCAAAAGGCGAAGCGCCGCCTGCAAATAGACACGGCTTTCCCGGCCCTTTTCCTGCTTTGCAATCTCAATAAGCCCGCAGGCGCCGATGGCGGCGGCGGTGGAGTCTTCCAGCCCGCAGTCCTCCGGCTGCCGGAAATCTACCGGAATCAGATTGCTCTCCGGAATATTGGCGATAAAGTAGTTGGCGATTCTCTTGGCGGTGTCGAGATACTTTCTGTCATTCGTGTGTAAGTAGCTCAGGACAAATCCGTATACCCCCCATGTCTGGCCTCTCGTCCAGGAAGAGCCTTCGCCGTATCCCTGGCCTCCGTAGTCTCTGACTATCTCACCCGTCTCAGGATTGAATTCCACGATATGACGAACAGACCCGTCAGCCCTGACAAATGCATTCATCGCGGTATCCGCATGATCCACGGCGATCTCATAGAATCTCGGGTCCTTCGTCTCCTCAAAAGCCCAGTAAAGCAGCGGAAGGTTCATCATGCAGTCGATGATGGCCCAGCCGCGGTTGTCTTCCTGCCGATACCCCATCCCGTCATTCCAGGCCCGTAAGAACCTGCCCCGCGGATTGTAGCGGCCCGCCAGGTTACAGGCGGCCAGCATACTGCGGTTTTTCGACTTCCCGTCACCGGTCAGCCGGTAATCGGCGACGGAGGTCAGAAGCCACTTAAATCCATTGTCATGGGTCAGCCCTTCCGCGCACATCAAGTTTCTGTCCATCTTCTCTTCCGTTTCCACGGCAATTTTCTTATATTCCTCATCCTGGGTCAGAGCGTACAGCTGCCACATCATACCTCCCCAGAATCCATTGGTCCACCAGTCTATCTGGTCATCCCCCGACCGGTCATCATGGACGCCGTCAACGGTCGTATACGGGATCTTGTGGGCGGAGCGTCCGCTCACCTTCTTAAGTTTCTCTTCTGCCCTCTTCAGAGTTTCGCCGGCCCATGCCAGTTCCTCTTCCTTTAATGGTAATTGTTCTGTCATATTTTCGTCTCCTCCGTCAACCTTTCACCGATCCAATCATAACGCCCTTTACAAAGTATTTTTGAATAAACGGATAAATCACAAGCACGGGAACCATGCTCACCACGATCAGCGCGTACTTGATTACGCCCGCCGCCTGGGCGAGCTGTGCCTGCAGCTCCGGATCCGTCACAGTGGATGGATCGATCTGATCCGCCATTAATATCTCCCGCAAAAACAGGGTCAGCGGGTACAGTGCCTTGTCATGAAGATAGATCATGGCATTGAAGTAGGCATTCCAGTGGCCCACGCCGTAGAACAGCACCAGCACCGCCACAATCGCCTTCGAGAGCGGCAGGACGATCCGGATAAAATACATGAAATCCGAGCAGCCGTCTATTCTGGCTGCCTCCAGCAGCTCTCCGGGAATCGAATTCTGAATAAATGTCTTTGCTATAATCAGGTTGTAGACCCCGATCGCCCCCGGAAGCAGCAGCGACCACACTGTATTCAGCAAATGCAGCTTCTGCACGAGTATGTACGACGTAATCATACCGCCGTTAAAGAACATGGTAAATGTAAAGACCAGCATGATCGCGTTCCGCCCAGGAAGATCGTCCCTGGACAGGCAGTAAGCCGCCGTCAGCGTCATGATAATATTGACTGCCGTCCCCACAAACGTGTAAAACAGGGAGTTACGGAATCCCGTCCACACCGTCTTCGTATGAAACACGGTCTTATACCCCTCGAGACTGAAATCCACCGGAAACAGAACCACCTTGCCGCTCTGCACCGCGGTGCCGGACGAAAATGACGCGCTGATCACATAGACACAGGGATACAGCACAAGGACAAAAAAAATCGTCAGGAGAGCCGTAATCACAACGTAAAACACTTTGTCATTCAGACTGTAATTCTTAAATTTTCGCATTTTTGCCCTCCTTAAAAGATCCCATTGCCGCTCAGCTTCTTGCTCCCCCAGTTTGCTATCATCAGAAGGATAAAATTGATCACCGAGTTAAACATACTGATGGCCGTCGATAGCGAGAAATCATTGATTCCGCTGGCGAGTCCTACCTTGTATACATAGGTCGATATAATTTCACTGTAATTCAGATTCAGATTATTCTGCATCAGCAGGACTTTCTCAAATCCCACATTCATGATGTTGCCAACCGCCAGAATCAGCATAATGCTGGCGGTAGGGAGTATGGTTGGAACGTCGATGTAGAGCAGCCGCTGGAACCTGCTTGCCCCGTCAATCTCAGCCGCCTCATGAAGGGACTGGTCCACACCGGCCAGCGCAGCAATATAAATAATCGCACTGTAGCCTGTGCTCTGCCATACCCCCGACCAGACGTAGATGTGCTTAAACAGCTTCCCGTCCGCCAGAATATTCGGCGCCGTCCGGTTGGTAAACATCGTATAAAGGCTCCCATAGATTCCGCTCCGGTTGTTCAGCACCTGGAAAATCAGTCCCACCATGACTACGGTCGAGATAAAATACGGCACGTACGTGATCGTCTGGATCGCCTTCTTATACCGCTTTCCCAGCATTGCATTCAGCAGCAGCGCGAAGATAATGGGAATTGGAAATGACACCGCGAGGCTGTATAAGGAGATCATCAGCGTATTTTTCATGATGATCGGGAATTTGTATGAGGTGAAGAACTTGACAAAGTTGTCAAGTCCCACCCATGCGCTGCCCCAGATTCCCTGCCTCACATTATATTTCTTAAACGCGATCACCAGCCCGCCCATGGGGACGTATGCAAACACCGCTATGTAGATGAGCGGCAGCAACAGCAGCAGATACAGCTGCCATCTGGCGAGAATCTGTCTCTTCAAATCTCTTTTGCCCGCAACCGGGCTGTCTTTTCTGTTTCCTGCCACAATAAATTCCTCCGGGTTCCTCTCTATTCCACAGAACGGTCATAGGCCGCCTGCGCGCACTTTTGCCACTCGTCGAGGCCCATTCCCTTTAGTTCTGACATATAAGCATCCCATCCGCTCTCAATATCTCTTGCCCCGGTGATAAACTCTGCCATTGTCTGGTTTACATAAGTTGGTATGTTAGAAAGGGCTTCCTGAATCTGTCCTGCCTCATCCTCGGTATAGTGAAGAAGCGGGAGAACCTTCTCCGGATGCTTGTCAAAATAATACTCATAGCTCTTGGCATTTAGCTGTGTCTTGTCTTCCGGGTTGTACGTTACCATGCCGTTTGCAACCGTGTTCATTTCCGCAAGGCTCGCATATCTCGGTGATACGCCGTGCCATGTCTTTGCTGCCGGCTCCAGCCAGTAGTTGGAGATATAAGCCAGTGTCACCTTGTCGTAGAGGCCGGCCGCCACATAGGCATTGTTCATCTTCCCCAGTTCCGCCGGGTCTTCGGTATAATCAACACCCTTTTCACCGAATCTGGCTACCGTGGATGCCTCATGATCGTAGAACGCATCCGCCAGTTTCACAGCCAGATCTACATTTTTACAACCATTAAAAATAAAGAATTCCTGGTTTGGCGAGTATTCTGTATATGGTGTATAGTTGGTTCCGTCCGGTCCCTTAACCGGATTTAAAATCTCCATTTCCAGGTAGTTGCTGTTGTTTGCCGCATCCGGATAGTTGGAGAGGGAGCCGAAGGACACCAGCCCCACCACATTGGTTTCCTCGTTTAAAGTTGCCTTAAACTGCGTATCGTCATCGGTAAAGATGGCCGGTGAGAGCAGGCCCTCTTTGTAAAGATCGTTCATGTAAGTCAATCCGGTCTTCCAGCCCTCCGTCGTAAACGGAGCGATAACGGTCTTTCCGTCCTTGTCAAGAGCGAGGCCGCCGTTTAAATTGCCGCCGTTCCAGAATTCAAAGGAGTTCATGAGTGCGGCCGTGATATTCTGGCCGTAGCCGCCTGCCTGATAGCCGTAAGCGCCGATCTCATCCTGCACGCCGTTTCCGTTGGGATCCTGATCATGGAACGCCTTCAATACGGTTTTCAGTTCATCCGTTGTCGTCGGCATGGTCAGTCCCAGCTTGTCGATCCAGGCTTTATTGATAAACATACGATTGGGCGTCACATTCCAGGTCTCCGGTTCATATTTGGATAAGCTGTACATGTTACCGTCCGCCATCGTCTGGGCCGCTTCCATCACCTTCTTGTCTTCTTCCTGGATTGCGTTGTAATTCGGCATCCTGGAAGCATCCTCTGTATATTCGTTTAAAGGCAGGAACACTCCGCTGCTGCCGTATTCCAATATTGTCTCCGGTGTCAGCGCATTATCCACAATCAGCACATCCGGCAGATTGTCATTGGAGGTGGCCATGAGGGACACCTTTGTCCTGACCTCATCCGTAGCCGCCGGAAGCTGATAAAACTCAATCTCAATCCCCAGCTTGTCTTCCAGATATTTCGTGAAGTAGTTGTTATCGTAATCCGTCACATAGCTGTTTGTCTGGATCGCAACCACCAGCTTGTTGTCTCCGCTGCCCTGCGCCTCCGTCACAGCCGCCGTCGTATCACCTTCTGCGCGGTCTGTCCCGCCGGCCGGCCCGCCGTTTCCTTTTTGGCAGCCCGATAATGCGGCTGCGGCCATCACTGCGGCCATTCCCAGCGCCGCTGCTCTCTTCCCATTTTTTCTCATGATACTTCTCCTCCTTTATGATCGTTTCTCATTACTGCTTCCTGGAAGGAATACGTGCGGCCATCGGAAAAAGCCACCTCCATATCCCCGTCCTCTATGTTTTCACCCCCGTAAACGCGGCAGGCCGTGACCTCCCCTGCGCCGTGCGGGTATAAAACCGTTACCATTCTAATAGTGTCAGACTGTACACGGGCGACGATACAGTTGATCTCCCGGTACATTCCCTGCTCGGTCCCTGTGGCCGCATACCCCTGCCACTCCGGCTCTTCTCTCCCGCGGATTATTTCCATGGTTTTCTCGTTCCCGGAAACGCAGACGGCCATCTCTTCCAAGTCCACCCCCGCCTCCGTGATCACTGGATTTTCACTGTCTACATGCCAAAGGAAATCGTACACATGAGGATTCCGGGACTCCAGCCGGTCCACCACAAGGAAAAATGGGTTCAGCTCCTCCGGCGCTTTTTTGATAAAATAGACCGATCTTGTATGACGCACTCCGGTCTCCTTGGGCGGAACCTCGTCTTTTGCATTCTCCTCATTCTTTCCGGGTTTTCCCCAGTTCCAGCATTCCATACCGCCGTACGCCCCGTCATAGCAGCCCTCCGCCCAGTCACAGGAGTCTCCGATTCCCCACTTCATCCCGGAAAGCTTTTCGATATCGCTGTCTTCCCAGACATACGAAGCTCTTCGGTTCTGCCCCTTGTGGTCCACCAGGACCGTATTGTGTGCCCTGGAGGACAGACAGTAGCGCCTCATCTCGGAATCGTCGTAGGCATAATTTCCGCCTTCAGTCAGCAGGTACTTCCCCTGTGCATAAATGAGTAAATTCAGCTTATCCTCATGCTGATGGCCCCGTCCAAATGGCGCGGCGTCCAAAAGTCCCCAGACGCTGCCGTTCTCCCATCCATTTCTCATAATGAAGAAACCCGAATAGGGAAGTGCGGTTGACAAGTAATCGGGACGGGTTCCCCGGGTTCCGCCGCTGGCCGCCCAAAGGATGGTTTCCGCCTTCTCTTCTCTTATGAAGGAAAGCTTTGGCTCCAGCAGTTTCCGGCTCGCCTCCATCCTTCCATCGTTGATATCCGGCAGACATCCATCAGGCATCATGAGCTTCACATCGATCTCACAGGCGGTTGTCAGCCGTTCCGTCATTCGTTCCGGGACCGGGACATCGAACGCCCTGGCCACCAGAATCAGCCGCTCGTAGTTATTGATTACAACATCGTGATATCCCGTGGACAGTTCATACTGGAAGCCATCCGGATATATCTGACGCCCCAGCTCCTCCTCCAGCGCGGCAAACGCAGACTGAAGCCACTCTTCCCGCTGTTTAAACTGAGGATAGAGAATTCCAATCTGAGCCAGCCCGTTCATCTCCATAATCAGCCAGTTTCCATGCGTCCTGTTTCTGTAAAGCCTCTGCCCGTGTTCCCAGACCGATTGATACCAGTCCACCAGAAGATCGTCGGTAAACGCCTCCGTATCAAAGAATGTGAAAAGCACGTACGGCCAGTTCGCTCCCATCCGGATCCCGCATTCGATCGTCCTCCAGCACTCGGTATCGTACCCGGATACTGACTGCTCCGGGCGCACCGCTTGGCGAAGCCAGGAACGGAAAAATTCCGCAGCCTGATAAGCGTATGCCTCCTTCTTTGTTCGGTTGTACTCGTGAGCCAGCATCTTCCACTCATGATGGCGGTTCAGCTGCCACGTCCACTCCCTGTACTGATTATAGGTAGGATTGGCTTTCCAGTTTATCTCCCCCGCTGCCCCAAAATCACAGGGGACCCCTACCGAGATCAGGACGTGCTTTCGCAGACGCTCACATGCCTCCTCATCCGTCTCGCCCGGATATTTATAGACGTTCTCCGGTTCCTCATACGGGATTGCCAAAAAGCGTTCCCTCCTCGCGGCAAGCCCGGACCGCAGTGAAGCAGCCAAAGCGCTTCTCGCCTGACCGTAATCATGGTTCTCTGCAAAATGACGCACTTCGCTCATTTCCGGCCGGTCCAAATCGAGACAGCTATGGAAAAATGTCTCATCCGTAAGAAGAGGGCCATTTTCTGTTTCCGGCATCTTTATGCCTCCTCTCCAATATGTAATTTTTTGTATGGCCGTATCGTACCATACCTCTCTGTCTTTTGGATACTGTCATTGAGTAAAAAGAATACCGGAGGGTAAGAAAATGGTATCTCATATTTTTCCTGCCCTCTCATATGGTAAGAATTCAAATTCTGCTTTCATTTTATATGGTTTTGTTGCATAATAAACGTATTGATTAAAATAGGAGATTGAATATATGGATAAGAAAAAAGAATTTCTTGATTACCTCCTGGAAAGATTTCAAATCGAAAGAAAAAAGTTTGACCGATCAGGAATCTATGGTTATACCCAACGGTTATTAGCCTACAACTCTAATAAGATTGAGGGAAGTACATTAACAGAAGAACAGACTGCATCTCTGTTTGACACAGGTATTTTGCCGGGAACAGATGATTACTACAGAGCAAAAGATGTGGAAGAGATGAATGGACATTTTCTTATGTTTAATAAAATGCTGGAAACCTTAGAGGAAGACTTAACACAAGACCTGATCAAACAATTTCATTATGAGCTTAAAAGTGGTGTATTTGAAGACCGGGCAAATGGGTATGCAATTGGAGATTATAAAAAAAGGCCCAATATGATTGGCACATACCAGACTGCACGGCCGGAAGACGTAAAAAATGAGATCATTTCTTTATTACACTGGTATCGCAAACAGGAGGTTAATCTGTCTGTTCTGGCCGAATTTCATGCCAGATATGAATGCATCCATCCGTTTCAGGATGGAAATGGCAGAACCGGCAGACTGATCATCTTTAGAGAATGCCTGAAAAATGGACTTGTACCGGTTATCATTGAAGATTCGAACAGATATCGATATTTGGAAGCGTTAAAACAATACAGGGAAGAAAAAATTGTAAAAAATCTTGTTAAATTATTTGAGGCAGAGCAGCAAGTCTATTATGATAAAGCGATTTATTTTATGTAAACAATACGATTTGGCTTTTGATTCCTGGCTAAGATTTCTGCCGTCACAGAATGTACCGTCAAAACAACATAAGGGACAGCGCTGATAAAATTCCTTCAGGCTGTCCCTTTTATGATCTGAGATAAGAGTCCCTTACCGGGCCTCACAGTTTTCCTTATACACCTTCGGTGTGACGCCCACCTGTTTGCTGAAATTCCGATAAAATGTATTGACCGCACCGAAACCGGTCATCTGGGCGATCTTATCGTTGCTGTAGTCCGTCGTCGCCAAAAGTTCCTTCGCCTTCTCAATCCGCAGCCGCAGAAGGTACGAGGAGAAGGTCTCACCGGTCTGTTCCTTCAGAAACTGTGACAGATACTTTTCGGAAATTCCGATCTCACTGCTGGCCCGGTAGGCCGAGAGACCGGCCTCCTCGTAATGGCTGTTCAGGTACTGGGTAATCTTCTCCTTCAGCCCCTCGTTCTTACTTTTCTTCGTCTGGCTGATGAAGTCACAGAGTTCGTCAGAACTTCTCCGCAGCATCTCCATCATTTCCCCGCATTTTAAATTCTTCTGGAAGACCGGAAAATTCTCCCTGGAATCCGTCTCTCCGTCCAGATGGAGCCAGGCCGAATACAGGATATTCCGGATCGAATAGAAAATCTGTTCCTTCTGTGCCTCATATAAGTAAGGCATCCTGCTGTAATAGCTCTCCACCTTATCCAGCTGGGTGCAGATTTCCTCCTGCTGCCCGCATATGAGAAGAGTATAAAAATGATTCAAAAAATCCATATTGACCGGATTTTCGTAGAGAGCGTTGGCAGAGATATCGTACGTCTTTACCACATTTTCATTGCTGCAGGCATACTGTGCCCGAACGACCTGGCGGGCCTGCTCATAACATTTGTTCACATTGGCAAGGTCTGTTCCGATGGCGCTGATCCCAACATGAAGAATCACGTCGTACGCGGCGGTAACCATGACGGCCACCTCCTCAAAGAGCTTCTTGATGCCGGAAACATTAGCCTCCTGTTCCGGTTTCAGTTCAAAAAGGAACAGCTCGTCGGTCAGACCGCTGTATACGTTCGTAAATTTCCCGGGATAATGCTTTTTTAAGTACTCCACCATGGCAAGTGTTATGATATCTGAATTTCCGTATTCCTTCTGCTGAAGGCGCACCACCGCCACGCAAAAGAATTCCGGCACCTTCTCAAAGCACTTCTCAAATACCCGCCGTTCCTCCGGAAGCCAGATTCCCATAACGATCAGATGCTCCAGCATCATGGCTTCATTCTGCTTCGCCAGCTCCTCCATCTTCGCGCGGTACTCATTGCCGTTCTTCTTAAGAGCCAGTATATTGTCTGTCAGAATCCCGTACTCGTCAAACCTCTTTTTGCTGCTCTCCACTCCATTTTCCGCAGGGAGGGCAAACAAAACCCGTTTCATGCCGGAATACTGCTGGTAGCTGTAAAATGCAGTCAGCCCGATTACCAGCAGCAGACCAATGCAGAGATAGATGATCAGGAGTCTGCTCACCGGCCAGATCTGGCTATCAATAAATGCCATGGGAATCCCGGTAACGATCTTCCACTGAAGGTCATCCTGCTGCTTCACAATCAGGCGGTAACTGCCCCCGTCCCCGACGACCTGTCCATTCTCATACGCGCCGATCCCCTCCGGGACATTCCCATACTCCAGCAGGACATCCCCGGTCCTGGAATCCTGAATATAGAGGAATCCATCCTTCTCCAGCTCCGGCATCATAATGCTTTTAATCAGATAGTCTCTGTCGATGACAAAGCACGACAGGTACTGCGGGTTCAGCCGCGTAAGTTCACTGCTCGTTAAGTAGAGGATCGCGTCCTGAAGCTTTCGCTCCTTCTCATTATAGATGAACCTTATCTGATCCAGGCGGACGAACTGGCTGTGTTTCGCATAGCGGCCAAACAGTTCGTCACGCACGGCATCCGAGTCAGAAAAGTCCGCGCCTTCCCGCTGGATCCGGAGAAATTTATTGTAGTAGTCCTGGAAATTGAAGCTGCACTGGCTGGTGGATAAGTACAGGTCATTCTTTTTGAACAGCATAAATACGTAGGGGGTGTAATCCGCCACAAAGCCAATCTCACTGAACATTTTATTGGCCTCCTTAAGCTTTAGCACATCCTCCTTTGGAATCTTCCCCTGCTGGTAGACAATGGTGCTGAAGGTCTGATTCTTCGCCATCATTTCATTGATCAGCTCCATTTTATTAACCATCTCATAAATACCGTTGATTCCCTCCTGGTTCTTCATCTCCCCTTTTTCAATTATGTAGTCCTCAATACTGCGGCTGGCTACGAAGGCCACCAGAATACTGCTCAGGAAAACAATCAGAAAACCCAGAAAGTATTTTGTTATGTAGTGCATCAGCATTTTTGTAAATTTCATAAAATTCGGCTCCATTTTTACTTCGACTGTTTTAATCATCGTGTGTTGAGGCTGTGATTCATGACTTTGCCGGCAGTATACCGACAAAAATAAAGTAACATATCGTATTATAGAATGCAAACCAGGTATCAAAAAAATAAGGCACAGAATACTTATATTTCTGCACCTTACTTTTCTGTTTCTATCTATTCATATAATTCGATCCTCAGTTCATCTCAGCCAGCAGCTTATCAATGCTCACAATCTTCACACAAAGTGCGAATAATTCCATCGCCAGAATCAGGTCAGATAACGGCGGATAGGAAGGAGCTATACGGATGTTGCTGTCGTGCGGGTCCTTTCCATATGGATAGGTAGCGCCGGCGCCGGTCATAATGAGACCTGCTTTTTTACATCTTGCAACGATAGACTTCGCACATCCATCCAGAGAATCGAAGGAGATGAAGTATCCGCCCTTCGGACTGGTCCAGGAACCGATTCCGAGACCCCCCAGTTCTCTCTCCAGAATCTCGATTACGGCTTCGAACTTCGGTCTCATGATGTCTGCATGCTTTCTCATGTGCTCCACCATGCCGTGGATATCTCCGAAGAAGCGCACGTGACGCAGCTGGTTTACCTTGTCATGGCCGATGGTCTGGATCTTTAACTGCTTCTTGATGTCTACCAGGTTGTTCTGGCTGCAGGCGATGGCCGCGATACCGGAACCCGGGAAGCTTACTTTGGAGGTAGAAGCGAACTTGTAAACCAGGTCCGGATTTCCCGCTCTCTTGCATTCTGCCAGAATTTCGATTAAATGATCCTGGTCGTGGTCGTATAAATGATGGATCGTATAGGCATTATCCCAGTAAATTCTGAAATCGGGAGCAGCCGGTTTTAATCTTGCAAAACGGCGTACAGTCTCGTCGGAGTAGGAGATACCCTGTGGATTGGAGTACTTCGGCACACACCAGATTCCCTTGATGGAGTCGTCATTTTTAATCAGTTCTTCCACGATATCCATATCCGGGCCTGTTGGCGTCATGGGGACATTGATCATCTCGATACCAAAATATTCCGTAATGGCAAAGTGTCTGTCGTATCCCGGAACCGGGCAGAGGAATTTTACTTTGTCTAATTTGCACCATGGTGTGTTACCCATCACGCCCTGGGTCATGGAACGTGAAACCGTGTCATACATGACATTCAAGCTGGAGTTGCCGTAGATGATAATCTGGTCCGGATGAACCTCCATCATGTCGCCGAGCAGTTCTTTCGCTTCCTTGATGCCGTCGAGCACGCCGTAGTTGCGGCAGTCTGTACCGTCTTCACACGTTAAATCGTCGTCGCTGCTTAAGACATCCATCATTCCCATGGATAAGTCCAGCTGATCCACACTTGGCTTTCCTCTGGACATATCGAGGCGTAAATCCTTGCCCTGATACTCCCTGTACTTGGTGGAAAGCTGCTTTCTAAGTTCCTGTAACTCTTCCTTCGTCATCTCTGCATACGGTTTCATCGCTTTCTTCTTCCTCCTCATATTATCTCCTTCATTCGTTTCCGGGTTTTTGCCTCCCATGGCGGCATCTGCCCGGGTTACAGCAGTTCCTCTAATACCCTGTTTACCATGGCGGGGTCAGCTTTCCCTTTCATCGCCCGCATCGTCTGTCCTACCAGAAAGCCTCTGGCTCTCTCTTTCCCATTATGGTAATCTGTCACAGACTGTGGATTTGCTGCTATAACCTCCCGGATCACGGCGCGAAGCGCTCCCTCGTCATTTACTACCTTAAGCCCGTTTTCTTCTACGTAGGCCTCGGGATCGATATCTTCAGCGAATATTTTTTCAAATACTTCCTTCGCTACCGTGCGGTTAATAGTACCATTATCCACCAAAACAATTAATTTTGCAAGATTTTCCGGTGAAAATCTTATGGCCTCCGGTTCCTGGGCCTCTTCCTTCAACAGCCTCATGGCCTCGACCATCAGCCAGTTGGCCGCTTCTTTCGGCTTTCCGCACAGGGAAACAGTGGCTTCGAAAATATCCGCCATGTGCTTCGCCTCCGTGATGATATCCGCGTCATACGCGGAAAGGCCGTACTCTTCCTGGTATCTTGCCATCTTCTCGGTCTTTAGCTCCGGCTGGCGGTCCTTTATCTCCTGAATCCAGGCGTCGCTTATGGTCACCGGCGGCAGATCGGGATCCGGGAAATAGCGGTAATCTTTGGCGTCCTCTTTGGAACGCATGGCACGGGAGCTTTCCTTATTATCATCCCAGCGCCGCGTCTCCTGGACCACCTTCTTCCCATCCTCCAGAAGCTCGATCTGGCGCTTCCTCTCGCCCTCGATCGCTCTGGCAATGGCCTTGAAGGAGTTTAAGTTCTTCATCTCCGTCCTGGTACCAAACTCCAAAGCTCCCGCTTCCCGGACGGACAGGTTCACATCTGCCCGCATAGAGCCTTCCTGAAGCTTGCAGTCCGACGCTCCGAGATACTGGATGATCAGCCGCAGCTTCTCCAGATACGCGATCACTTCATCGGCGCTTCGCATATCCGGCTCGGAGACGATCTCGATGAGCGGAACGCCGCTTCTGTTATAATCCACCAGGGAACAGTCTTCCCATTCATCATGGATCAGCTTTCCCGCGTCCTCCTCCATGTGGATCTCGTGAATCCCCACCTTCTTCTTACCGGCCGCTGTCTCGATTTCCACGAAACCGTCGTGGCAGATAGGGAGGTAGAGCTGGGATATCTGGTAGTTCTGAGGATTGTCGGGGTAAAAATAGTTTTTCCGGTCAAACCGGCAGTACTGGTTGATTTCACAGTTCACTGCCAGCCCCACCGCCAGAGCGTATTCCACCACCTGCCTGTTGAGGACAGGAAGCGAACCCGGCATTCCGGTGCAGACCGGACAGGTGTGGGTATTGGGCGCTCCGCCAAACTCCGTGGAGCAGGAACAGAAAATCTTCGTTTTCGTGGCAAGCTCCACATGGACCTCCAGTCCGATGACTGTCTCATACTGTCTGCTCATCTGCTCTGCCTCCTTTCCTGCTGACGGCTCCTCTCAAACGCATACCCCGCGCGGATAATCTGTTTCTCCTTAAAGCAGTCTCCGATTAGCTGCAAGCCAATCGGAAGGCCTTTGGAATCTGTCCCGCAGGGAACGGAAAGCCCCGGAAGTCCGGCCAGGTTGACGGAGATCGTATAGATGTCGCCGAGGTACATTTTCAGGGGATCGCTTAAGCTCTCTCCCAGTTTCGGCGCCGTAACCGGCGACGCGGGTCCCAGTATCACATCGTAGCTCTCGAACGCACGGTCAAATGCTTCTTTGATCAGCGCCTTCGCCCGGAGAGCCTTCAGATAGTAGGCATCGTAGTAGCCGGAGCTCAAGACGAAGGATCCCAGCATGATACGGCGTTTCACCTCCGGCCCGAAGCCCTGGGAACGGCTCTTTTTATACATATCGTGAAGCCCTTCATACTCCTTTGCCCGAAAGCCGTATTTTACGCCGTCAAAACGCGATAAGTTGGAGCTGGCTTCCGCGGATGCGATCACGTAATAGGCAGGAATGGCGTATTCCACCATGCCAAGATCGAATTCCTCCACGACGGCGCCCTTTTCTTTCAATACCGCCGCGGCTTTTAAGATGGCCTCCTTTACCTCAGGATCGAGGCCGTCTCCCATATAATCCCTCGGAATTCCGATTCTCATTCCTTTCACATCGTCCACCAGAGCCGACGTGAAGCGGGTACTCTCCTGCACTTCGCCGGAGCTGTCGTGACGGCCTGACCAGTCATACTCCCCGCGGTCCATGGAGGTGCTGTCTTTTGTATCATGGCCTGCCAGCGTTTCAAGGATCACCGCACAGTCCGTCACATCCTTCGCCACCGGACCGATCTGATCCAGAGATGATCCGTAGGCAATGAGACCGTACCGGGAAACGGTTCCGTAGGTTGGCTTTAAACCGGTCACCCCGCAGAATGAGCTGGGCTGCCGTATGGACCCGCCCGTATCGGAACCAAGCGCATAAAAGCATTCATTTGCCGCAACCGCGGCGCAGGAACCGCCTGACGAACCGCCTGGCACATGATCCGGGTTCCAGGGGTTTCTCGTGACTCCGAAGGCGGACGTCTCCGTCGTACTGCCCATGGCAAATTCGTCCATGTTCGTCTTGCCGATGATTACGGCCCCCGCCTTCCTTAAGCGTTCTACCGCCTCCGCCGTATAGGCAGGCACGAAGTTTTCAAGAATCTTCGAGCTGCAGGTGGTGCGCATGCCTTCGATGCACATATTGTCTTTTACTGCGACCGGGACCCCGGCCAGCGGTCCGGTAAGGGTGCCTTCGTCGATCCCCCTCTGTACCTCCTCCGCCTGCTTAAACGCCTTTTCCTCTTCCAGCGTTACGTAGCAGTTAAGCTCCGGCTCCCGCCTTCCTATCTGGGCAAAGACGGCCTCCAGCGCCTCTCTGCACGTTACTTCTCTCTCTTTTATCTTCTTTCCCAGCTGAACCGCAGTCAGTGATAATATCTCTTTTTCTTTCATGGGATCTCCTCCTTATTCCACTGTTTTAGGAACCTTAAACGCACCGTTTTTCTGCTCTGGTGCATTTTTCAGGATGGATTCCCTGTTGATGAGCTCGCGCTCCGCTAAACCAGTATGAGGAAGGCTTTCTTCTCCCGGTATATCCTCCCGGAATACATTGGTCAGGGGGAATCGGTGAGTCATGGGTTCTACGCCCTCTGTATCCAGTTCGTTCAGCTTGTCGATATAGGCAAGCATGCGCTCCATGTCCTTTTTGGCTTCCTCTTTTTCTGCCCCGGACAGCTCAAGCTTTGCCAGAATTCCCACGTATTCGATCATCTCGTCACTTACCGCCGGACGAGCGTGAATGAAGCCGGCTTTTGAAGTCTTTTCTGTCATATCTGCCATGGTTCTTTCCTCCGTTTCTATGGCTCCAGTCTGGTTACGTCGCGTGGAAACATCGTCGTCTCACGGACATTCTGCTCGTTTAACAGCCGCATGGTCAGTCTCTCCAGACCGATTCCGAGACCTCCGTGAGGCGGCATACCGTATTTGAATATCATCAGGTAGGATGCCAGCTCCTCCGGGTCCATGCCCCTCGCTTCCATCTTCTTTATGATGGCATCGTAATCGTGGATTCTCTGGCCGCCAGTGGTGATCTCCAGACCACGGAACAGCAGGTCGAAGCTCAGCGTATACTTCGGATCCCGGGGATCATCCATGGCGTAAAACGGCCGCTTCTTTGACGGGTAATGTGTGACGAATACAAAATCGCTGCCGAACTCCTCTTTAAAATACCGGCCGATCAGATTCTCTTCCTCCGGCTCTAAATCGTAGGGGTTGCGGATCGGACGGCTGTATTTCTCTGAAACGAGTTCCTTGGCCCGTTTAAAGGTTACAGCGGGAATCTTTGATACGTCCGGAAGTGTAACATTTAACATCAGGAGTTCCTTCTCATATTCCTCAGAAAGAAGCTTCATTACGTATTGAAGCATGGCAGTCTCCATGGCCATCACATCTTCAAAGCCGTCGATATACCCCATCTCAAAATCTAAACTTGTGTACTCGTTTAAATGACGGGTGGTGTTGTGCTTCTCGGCACGGAACACCGGAGCCGCCTCGAATACCCGGTCATAGACACCCACCATGGTCTGCTTGTAAAACTGCGGGCTCTGTCCCAGCTCTGCCTTCTTGTTAAAGTAATCCAGCCGGAACACATTGGAGCCGCCTTCTGCGCCGCGGGCCACGATCTTCGGCGTGCGGATTTCCGTAAAACGCTGGGAATGAAGGAAATCCCGGAAGCCTCTGACGATGCCTTCCTGAATGCGGAATTTCGCCCGTTCCATGGGGTTTCTCAGCGTGATGGGGCGAAGGGCAAGCTTCGTCTCCAGGGAAGTGTTCAGCTTCCACTTGCTGACGGCGATGGGAAGAACCTCGGCCGGAACCGAGAGAACCCGAATCTCCGACACGCGGATTTCCAGGCCGTGGGGAGCGCGCGGCTCCGGCGACACGGTGCCGGTGACGATGACGGTGGATTCTTCTTTTAAGTCATCGGCGGACGGCTGCGCTGCGCCCTCGGGGGACCGCTCGCGGACACACTGGATTAAGCCTTCTGCTCTTCTCAAAATGATAAAGCTCACTTCACCCATGTCGCGAATGGTGTGGACCGCCCCGCTTACGGCTACGGTCTTTCCGGTGTAAGCACCGGTGAGTAAATCGGCCAGTTCTGTTGTTTCTTTCTTTTGGATACCTTTGATAAATTCCATGTCTGCACTCTCCTTACCATAGCTGCTAATGGTTGGATTCCGGGAGAGGGGTGCCTGTTCAACCTGGCTGACCAGTCCGCAGGAACCTTTCAAATGCTCTGCCTTCGCGAAAAGAAAAGCCCCGCCCCGGAATACAGTTACATATTCCGGGACGGGGCTCTCTATGATAAGATCCCGCGGTACCACCCGCATTGAGATACTTTGCTTGCTATCTCCACTCTTTCACTTAACGCGTGTCACGGACATACCTACTCCTGACACCGGAATACTTCCGGCCGCTTCGGGATGTCGGCTCCGGAGTGTTCCCTTAACTCAGTCCCTCATGACGGCGCTCTCAGTCGGTGACGCCCTCTTCCTGTCAAGTTTCTTAAGTCAGAGTCTCTTTCTCAGCCTTTGGTCTTATAAACAATTCACCACTTCACTACGATGAATTTCATTTATGATAGCACACCGGTTTTCTCTTTGCAATACCTATTTTTCACAAAAGAATCGGGGCATGTTGACTTTTATTGTCGAAAAGGTTACAATTATCTGCACGTTTACTACGTAAGATAGGGGGGTTTTACATGTCAAATATTACCGTTTCCGAGGCGCCGGCCGAAAATAAAATGGGTGTCATGCCCGTCAACCGCCTGCTGTTCTCCATGTCTCTGCCCATGATACTTTCCATGCTGGTTCAGGCCTTATACAACATCGTCGACAGCATCTTTGTGGCTCAGATCGGAGAGACCGCGCTGGCGGCCGTATCGCTGGCATTTCCGGTGCAGAACTTAATTATCGCGGTGTCCGTCGGCACCGGAGTCGGAGTCAATGCGCTTCTGTCCCGCTCTCTGGGAGAAAAGAACCAGGAAAACGCCAATCTGGCGGCCGTCAATGGGCTCTTTGTGTTCTTTTTAAGCTATCTGCTGTTCGCTGTCTTCGGCCTCTTCTTTGCCAGGATGTATTTTACGGTTCAGACCTCGAACCCGGAGATCATCGAACAGGGGACCATTTACTTATCCATCTGCTCCATCTTTTCCTTTGGGATCTTTTTAGAGATTGCTCTGGAGCGGATCATGCAGTCCACCGGGCGGACAATCTATAATATGATTACGCAGGGACTTGGAGCCATCATCAACATCATTCTGGACCCGATTCTCATCTTCGGGCTGTTTGGATTTCCCCGAATGGGGATTCTGGGCGCCGCGGTGGCCACGGTAATCGGCCAGATTATCGCCATGCTCCTGCTGCTCTATTTCAACATCAGGAAAAACAGCGACGTGAATCTGAATATGCGCCGTTTCCGTCCGGACACAGCGATTATCGCTGAAATCTACAGGGTTGGGCTGCCTTCCATCATCATGCAGTCCATCAGCTCGGTCATGACCTTCGGTGTCAATAAGATCCTGCTGCTCTTCTCTGAGACGGCGGTATCCGTATTCGGAATCTATTTCAAGCTTCAGAGCTTTATCTTCATGCCTGTATTCGGCTTAAATAACGCGATGGTGCCGATCGTCGCCTACAACTACGGCGCCGCGCGGAAAGACCGTATCATGAAGACCATCCGCTCCAGCGTGACTGCGGCGGTCGCCATCATGCTGGCCGGGCTTGTCATATTCCAGATTTTCCCGGAGCAGCTTCTGTATCTGTTTGACGCTTCGGAGCATATGATGGGAATCGGCGTTCCGGCTCTCCGCATCATCAGCTTAAGCTTCCTGTTCGCAGGGTACTGCATCGTGATCGGCTCCGTATTCCAGGCGCTCGGCAACGGCGTCTACAGCCTGATCACCTCAGCCGCCAGGCAGCTGGTATGCATACTTCCCGCCGCCTGGCTCTTCGCTTCGGTGTTTGGCCTTCACGCGGTCTGGTACGCATTCCCGCTGGCGGAAATCATATCCGTCGTACTTACGACCCTTTTATTCCGCAGAATCTATAAGAAGAAGATTCAGTTGTTGTAAAGATACAGCAAAAGGCTGGCGCATCTGCCAGCCTTTTTATTTCCCCTCACGATCCTCCGGCAGCACCAGGCAGTACGCCTGCCGGTACTCTTTGGCCGTGATTCCCATGTATTTTTTGAACAGCCGGCGGAAATAATCGACATCCGTGTATCCGCACTCGTAGGCGATCTCACTGCCCGTCAAACTCGTTTCAATCAACAGGCGGCAGGCCCGGTTGATTCTGGCCTCGTGGATGGCATCGGTTAAGTTTCTGCCGTACACGGCGTGATAGACCCGGCCCAGATGATCCGGGCTGCATTCCAGCCTGTCGGCGAGAAACGAGGCGGACAGCGGCTCTTTCCAGTGCTCCCTGATATACCGCGCCGCCTGGTTGGCCAGATAAACCTTCTGCCCGCTGACCTCCAGCGGAGAGAGGGAGTCGGAAAGCTCACACAGCAGCTCCAGAAGCACCAGATTCAAAAATGTTTTATCATCGCGGCATACGTTCTGCCTCCGGATAAACCGCCGGAACAGCTCCTCAAACGCCTCCGGCTTCGCCAGACGTATCAGCTGCGGAAGGGCCATAATATCGCTGCCCATGCGGAGAGCCTCTTCCTCTATGGTAAAATGGAGCCAGTAAAAAGTAAGGTCCTCGTCAAAATCCCTGGTTCCCCCATGATGGCGTCCCGGAAACAGGATGAGCGCCTCCCCTTTTTCCACATCGTACTCCACGTCCTCCTCGAATATCCCCAGAGTCCCCGAATTGACGTAAATAATCTCAAATGTATCCATGGTACGCTCCACATGGCGTCCCCGTCCCTTTGTCACCAGATAGCCGGCATTTAACGCCTGTACCGGCAAAAGTGCTTTTAAATGCAGAAAATGTTCCATCCTTCTCTTTTCCGATAGTCGGAATCCTCCAGTTATTCTCTCCTTTCTCCTCTTGTATAATGCCACGGAAACTGGCAAGATAGAGAAAGATAAGAATTCTTATAAACGCGGAAAAACCGGTCAATTTCCCGCCTTACCAACACAAGAATACCAGAAAATTTTATAAATGAAAAGAGGATAGCGGCAATTCAGCCGCAAATATTGGCTTATGGTTACAGTTCTACAAATTAAGCGGATGGTGTCCCAGGCCTATTTCGGGGATGCTGTCATGACGGAAACGGATTATTCCAGGGGCCGGAAGCTGTTTATCGCCGAAGGCTGCTGCGCCAACGGCGTCGTCACCCTGACAACGGGGGCGTTTCTGTCCGGCTACGCAGGCTATCTCGGCGCTGACGATTCTTTAAACGGAATCATCGGTTCTATTCCGGTGCTCTTATGCACCCTGCAGATGTTTTCTTCCGTCGTCCTGGAAAATTTAAGACAGAAGAAATTTTTAATCGCCTGCTTCGCGCTGATCCACAGGCTTCTGCTCTCCTCTGTCTTTTTTGTGCCTCTGGTGGTCGAAGATAATGCGGGCCGCCTGGCGGCGGTCGTGGCCATCTATGTAGTCGCCCATTTCTTCGGCGCGTTTATCGGCACCGGTACGGGCAGCTGGCTCCTCTCCCTGGTTCCGGAAAACATCCGCGGAACCTATCTGGGGCGGAAGGATGCGTTCGCCTTTGCATTTACCACGGTACTCAGCCTGCTCTGCGGCCGTATTCTGGACTGGATGAGAGGCGCGCATCAGGATCTGCTGGGGTATTATATCATCGGACTTATTGTACTTTCCACCGCCTTCACGGATTTCTGGTGTCTTTCCTCAATCCGGGAACCGGTGCAGGAGACTCACCGGCGCAGCTTAAAGGCCGCTGTCATCGACCCGCTCCTCGACAGGGAGTACCGGAAGGTCATCGGCCTTTACATGTTCTGGAACCTGGCCCTGCAGGTAGCCGGACCATTTTTCAGCGTGTACATGGTTACCGGCCTCTCGCTGGACTATACCTATATCACCTTCCTGGGGCTGATCGCTTCCTCCGTCCGTGTCGTGGCGGCCTGTTTCTGGGGACGTCTGGCAGACGCCACCTCCTGGCTTCATGCGGCGCGCTGCTCCATGCTCCTGCTGGGCCTTGTACATACGTCGTGGCTGTTTATGACACCGGCCACCTGCCTGATTTTACAGCCCATACTCCAGGCTCTCTCCGGGGCCGCGTGGGGCGGAATCGCCATCGCGGTTTTCAGCCTTCAGTACCAGTACGCCCCGGCCGACAAGCGGGTCACGTACGTCAGCGCCAACTCCTCCTACGCAGGCTTATGCGGATTCTTCGCCACGCTGCTTGGCGCGTCCCTGTTAAAGATCCTTCCGGAGTTTTCAGTCGGGGGATTTAAAGTGTCCGGGATGCAGATGATTTTCGCATTGTCCGGAGTGTTGATTATGCTGTGCGTGAGATACATGAGACGGTTAAAATAAACATTTGCCCGCTGCAGAAAAAGGCAGCCGCTTCAGATTATTCTTTAGCGGCTGCCTTTTTCCTATCGGTATGCATCCATGCACTGATCCAGATATCTCGGATAATTTTCATTGATCCACAGATTGGTGAGAAGAGTCTCGGCCTCCTCAAAGCTGGCTTTTCCATAGTCTGTTTTATCCAGCACCTTCAAAATTCCCTGGGAAGCTCCGTAATCCAGACAATCGCTGTACTGTCCCGCTGACATGCCGCGGGTCTGCTCCGCAAGCCAGGCCAGCTCTTCATTATCGCGCGGCAGCTGGTTCGAATCATATTCCACCTCTTCATATTCAATCGGTGTCGAAAACCTTTGGCCGGCCGCCTCTGTAATCAGCTCCGGGTTCGTCCCATTCTCCAGTTCCTCCTTCACAAAGGCCCATACTGACTGTAATTCTTCAGGATACTCCCCGACCTTCATGCCATAATACATATAGATACCAACCCTGGCTTTACAGCCCTTATCCAAATAAGCGGCGTCCGCCTGCTCATATAACTCCTGAAGCTGTTCTTTCGTTGGCTTCAGCCTGGTCTCCAGGAGTTTTTCCTTCAGGGCATCCCTTACTTCCATCTGCGTCCTGGATATGTATTCCATCAGACCGTATGTTTCCGGCCCATAGGCAGTCTGTCCAGGTTCCGCTCTCCTCTTATTTTCCCTGTCCAGGGATTTTTTTATGTCATCCAGAGTGATGTCCACTTCGATTTCGTACTTGGCTGCCTCAATCCGCTCCACCGTATCCGTAAACAGCGCATTGATCGCCTCTGTCCGCAGAACCTGGGAAGGTGTCTCCCCCCCAATCGTGCTGTCCCAGAATCCCTTTTCGTTGGGGTCCTGCTGATAGGTCTGGTAGAAATAGGAGCTGACCTTTGCCCGGAGATCATCCTGGTACAGCGCCAGATGTTCCCGGGTGATCGCATAGTTTCCGATCCGCATAACAGGCTTATCCGCCTTTTTATACAGCCAGATTCCCGATGCCACCACTCCCGCCATCAAAAGCCCCAATAAAATGCACATCACCGCATTGGGGTAGGAAAGCTTCTCAAGTTTTAATCGAAACGCCATTCGCCTCATGATCTCCTCCGCTCCTCATTTCTGCCGTCACATTCGGGTATGAGCTGTTTTCAGCCCATACCCGCCATAACTCTCTTAATTCTTTCTGTATTTTACCATTTCCTGTGTCAAAAGTCTCTCTATTTCGTGAATTTCTTCCATAGAAGCATCTGCATCGGCAAGTATGCGCTCTGCGTCAGCGATAAGCTGTTTTAATCTGGCTTCATCTACATGACTGAACTCGCTTGTTTGAATCTCCTTTGCCAGATTCACGATAAAGCTGAGATTCTTTTTCACTATTTTTTCCGGCTCATACTCTGATTTCCACGTTAATGCCGGTTTTACCGCCCCCTCCTTTGCAGTTCTGGAGGAGTGGATTCCTACATAATTGTTTGAAGCTGCTGTCGGGATACTGATCTCAAAGGATATTTCTTCTTCCCCTGCGCGGATCGCATCACGCACGGCTTTGGTCACATCAAGCTGTTGGATCAGACTTTCCGACGCCATGCTCTTTGTCATAACTGCAGCAGGTTCTTCATCGACTCTTTCCGGGAAGCTGTTAAAGGTTACTGTCGCTCCCTCCCAGTCATTCTCCACCCGGTAGATATGAAGCAGCTCGAAATCAGCACTTGGCATGCCAGTTAATTCATATGACAAATAAATATGTTCCGCGTCCCCGGGCACATGTTCCAGATCAAACTTCATTAAGGACTTTCTCGTATAACTCTGAGCGCCCGTATCGTATTTTACAATCAGGCTGGAGGAGCCGCTGAAATTCTTATCTCCATCGGTTCCGCCCTGAACGTAGACGTCATCCATCGCGGCCGCCGCTTCATCTCCCACCTGTACCTCTACCGATGCGGTAATTCCTGCGGTGTTAAAAAGCCCCTCTGTCAGCTGTAAGATTCCGGTCAGTGTATACACACCGTAAACGTCCTTTTGATAATCTCCTCTCTCCCAGGTAATTCCCAGCATATGAGTATTTCCCGCGTTGTCATAGGCCTTAACGGTCTCAGGAAGCGCTATCCCGGCAAATTTTGTTCCAGGCGCCACCTTAATTCTGTCAAACTCTTCGGCAAGTCCGACAAGCTCAGGCTTATCCGTTTCAGCGATTTTCAAAGTCACTTCGCTCGTCTTTCCCGTCGTTCCTGCGGTTTTTACGGACAGCTTAATAAATGGTGTCTTCTGAATCACCTCTACGTTAGCAACCTTTTCTACAATCTCTCCTCCGGCGTATGGGATTGAGACTTCGATGGTTCCGTTATTTTCCTGTGTCGGGTCTGACACGCCTACCGACACCACTCCATCACTTACCTGCATGGTCACGGAAGCCGCCTTGTTTGAGGTGATCCCTTCCACCGTCTTTCCCTTGCTGTTCCAGAAATTCACAGCGGTCAATCCCAGTGAGTTTTCTCTTACTGCATGAGCGTCCCCGCTGCATTCCAGGACTTCAATATCAGGATTGGCAGCATAATTTTCCGTTTCTTGCGCATCCTTCCCCGGCAGTATGACATAAGAGTAATCCGCATCGGTTGGTTTCTTCCCGTGCTCAAACCAAAATGTCGCAAACTGGTTTGTCTCTTCGCCTTCCGTGGTTCCCTGGGTGTTCCAGTTGCCGGTTCTCTTCTCTTTTAAAGCCATGATATCGGCTTTTCCAGGGAAGTAATAACCAATGTCGGAATGATCGGTATTTCCTTCCAGATAGAGCCACGATGCCGCCGGTATTTTTGTTCCTTTTCCTGCGCTTTCAGCACCGTCGTCTCTGATCGAACGTTCTTCACCGTCGATTAAGACCTGGTTGCTTCCATCTTCCTTTAATTTCCTGTTTTCAATCACTGTTTCCACATAATTTCCTGTGGAAGAGGTAATTCCGCTTCCGACTGCAACGATCTCATCGTCAAACAGAAACCAGGACTTTTTCGCATCCGTACCGTTTCTTGTGCTTCCACTGTTTCCCAGTGTTTTATAATGCATTCCGGCCGTTCCGTAATCTCCCAGGCTGGAGCCGCCAACCCAGCTGTAGATATTCCTGGTGCGGTCTCCTGCTCCGTCTGGACGCGTGACGTACTCTGTCGTTGTTCCTGCCAGACGCTTCGGATCCACCGTAGCCCAGTAACCGGTTCCGTATTGATCCTGATCCCCGTTATAAAGGTAGGTCATGCCGTCTGAAATGTTCCAGGTGCGTTTTCCTTCATCATTGATCAGTTCATGTCCATATGTTCTGTCTGAGTGCATCGACAGTGCAAAACCGTAATCCGGCCTTATATGCACCAGCTTATCCATGCTGGCAAACAGCTTATGAAGCACGTATTCGCTTCTCGGCTCAATGGAATCGTCATTCATGATCTGATTTGCCTTCATCAAGGATGCGATATGGCTGCTCTGGCTATAATAATACGCCTCGTCAATGCCGACATAATATTTGATCATGCTGTTAAAGCGCTCCTGCTGCTCTTTTGGCATCGCATCCCCGATCAGCATCATTGCATCCAGGATTTTGGCCCCTCTCAGCCTGTCATTGGACGTATTTCTCGTTATATCTCTTCCTGAAATCATGTCCATACACAATCCATTGTAAATAAACGGTTCAATTCCATCAAATACCATATCGAAGATGAGCTGCTCCGCTTCGTCGTCATAAGTCAGCTCGTACTCCGATCCGGCAAACACGCTGAACAGGATACTCAGCTTTTCATACAGCTGCGAACCGTATCCGCCCATATAGGCCAGCGCCTGATGTTGAATAAAGGAACCATCTTTGTAGAAGCCGTCTCCCGAAGTCACATACTCAAACACGGTCTTGTACGCATTTTTTACATGCTCCAGCTTGCTTCCGTTATCCGTCAGAAGTCCTGCCTGAGCCACTACCATACCTTTATCGATCAGGTTGGCCCCCGTCATCGCCGGTGATCCGGGATATCCCGACGGCTTGTCACATACATTGGTAAACCGGTTGACTGCCGCCGCATAGTTGGTGATCTGCTTCAGGGTAAGATCATCGTAAAGAATCAACGCCGTATCCATAAAGGCAATCGGCCCGCCAATCTCCCAGTGCCACCAGTTTCCAAAGAACGGGGTCTTATCATCACTGCTGCTGTAATGGTTTTCATTCATAAAGTCGAGAGCCCGGATCAGCTCTTCTTTCAGTTCATCGTTTTGATACAGCGCGCAGCCTTCCGTCGCCCACGCGATCGCCATGTCCTTCAGGCGATAGAATGTCTGAGCCACATTTCCGGAATGCACCTTTGCTTTTGCGCCCGTCCCTGCTATATAGCTCATATCGAGATCGCTCCAGAGATTGGTTCTGGAAGCGTCATCGCTCTTAATCATGGAGCTCCAGTACTCTCCGGCCTTCTCATCCAGACCTGTTATGTACGTCACCACAGCCTGATTTCCAGTATCCAGGGTGCCGCCTAACAGGTTATTCAGCCATTTTTCTCTCAATTCCACAAACTCCGGATCCACTGGCTTGTCCGTTTTTGAGGTGCGTGTGACAAGCTTGGGCGCCTGCTTTCCTTCTGCTCTCGTAGAGTAGAAATCAATCATGTTGTCATTGGCCTCTGTCGGGCAGCTGATCTCAAAGGATATTTCCGTTTCTCCCTTTGCCAGAGCGTCTGTCACCGCTTCACTGACATCAACCGTCACCAGTTCACCGGATATATTCGCTTTTGTAATAACGCCTGCCGCTTTTTCCGCTGTTTTCTCCGGAATTGTATTCCATGTGACGGCGGCTCCGGTCCACTGGCTGCCGATCTTTTGTACGAAAGCCTCCGTAAAGTCTTTTGCAGGATTGGAATTGCTGATGCCTCCGGTCAGCTGGAGGACCAGCTCTGCCTCCTTTGTGTCACCGGCAGCCGATGACAAATCAAATTTCAGCAGTGTTTTCCGGGTATAGCTCTGATTGCCGTCCGAATACTTTACCCGCAGCTTCGCCGCATCGTAGTTGCTGAATGACGTGCTCACTTTACCGGCATCCGTTCCGCCCTGGAGATATACATCCTGAATCGCCGTTACGGCAGATTCACTGGATTCCAGTTCTGCGATTGCAGTGGCCATCTCCGCCGCCAGTTCATTGATTCGCTTTCTGACTGGCTCCGTAAAAAGGCTCTTAGAGGGCGGCCCCACCTTTTCATACGTCAAATCACTCTGATCATACTCTGTTGCAAAAAGGGCTTCCGCTTCTTTCATAAGGGTTTCCAGTTTTTGATAAGAAGCCGCCGTATAATCAACCGCATTCCGCTCTTTTGCATTTTTATACACTGCCGGAAGATTCGGCAGGGTTACCGTGATATCATATTCCGGCATCCAGGCTGAGGTCTTAAAGTTTCTTGCCTTGAACACAATACTGTCATCATATATCTTCACGTGATAGCCGGTTCCGGTTTCCTTCACCCCATTCTCAGAATCATTATACGAGGGCAGATCAATCATGGTACCGAATCCGCGGTCAATGGCTTCCACGACTCCAAACCCGTTATGTATATGGCCTGACAGATAGATTACCTGAGGGTATTTCGAGAATATCTCCTTTACCCTTTTATCCTGATTTCCGAAGTCATTTAAAATATTGCTTCTCCAATGAGTATCCTTTAATGCATTATGCCCCAGCACAAAAATCGGTTTGTCAGGACTGGCGTTCTCCGCCAGCGTTTTTTCCAGCCATTCCAGCTGATCGTCTGATAAATACATCGCATCCTTGATGCCGTTTTCTGTGTTAATGGCGATAAAATGATATCCGCCCAGCCAGCGGTCAAAATACACCTTTCCGTCCGTATCCGGCATATATCTGGAATTTCGCTCCAGGTAAAGTGCCTTTGCCGTTGGCCAGTACTTGCTGATCACAGTCTCGTCCTTATTCCAGTCTGCGGAGCTGGTCCCTCTCACATCGTGATTTCCTAATGTAATCATGATCTTATCGTCCGAAACAGGAGAATACTGATCCATTATCCTGTACATCGCGTCATACTGGGCCTTCGTGCCGCTCTGGGTAAAGTCTCCCAGATTCATGATGCCAAGCGTGTCCGGATCCATGGTCCTGATATCCTTCAGCCCCGCAATCATATTGACTGCGTTAGTTTCCGTGAGGTCATCTGATTTTATATGGACATCCGACACGACCTGAAAGCTGGCCAGAGGCTTGCTGCCTTCCAGAAACTGATTGTACCTCTCTTTCAGTGCTCTGACTGCAGCCATAGCTGCAGCCGTTGTCATTCCCTCCAGAGCACTCTTCGTTTGCCTTATCTCTTCTGCCATAGAATCAATTCTGTCCTGTGGATATTCAGAGCCGGGTTTTATCGCAGACAGCTGCTCCGCCATCTGGTCAACGATAGCCGAAGCACCTTCTGCCTCATAAATGGTTTTTACGGTTGTATCCGCAAGCACCTTATTATAAACCCGAAGCTCATCCACCAGGCAGCCGCTCATGCCATAACAGCCTCTGCCGTCACCTCCCAGGATAAAATCAAGCTCCGTATCCACAGTTTTTCCACTGTGTCCCGCCATGGAGATGGAGGAATACTTCTCCCCATCCATGTAAACTGTCATGCTTCCATCACGGTCAAATGTGCCGACTACGTGATGCCACTGGTCATCATTCGCGGATATCTTCTTGATCTCGATCCGCTTTCCGGATATTCCGGAAAAGTTCATGCGTACATCCGTATCGCTGCTGTTATTGTAATTTCCAAATGCCCAGCCTACGTTGCTGCCGCTTAAGTAATTTTTATTGGAAAGTATGGTTCCATTGTTCTGTCCATGGTTCTCTGTCTTCATCCAGAAGGACAGGGAATAATCAGAGGTACCGAACATTAAGTCCTTCGTACGGCCGTAATTTACGTACTGTTCGGCCTTCGTATTCCCCAGTCCTGCTGTTTCTCCATTGTCCAATGAGATGGCATTTCCGCGTATTCCCTTCTCATATGCGGGTGCTCCGACCACGGTTCCATTGTTTCCGTTTCCTGTAACATCCGTGATCTGACCTGCTGTAACGCTGCCCTCATCGAAGGTGGAGTGCATGACAAGGCCGTCTTTCAGCAGTTCCTCGGTCCCGCTCTCATCCATAATATCCTGGTAAAGCCCTTCGATCTTTGCAGCGCTTAATGCTCGTGCAGAGGCTCTTCCATTCTCCAATGGGGCCCCATATGTCAAATTCCCCATAGCCATGGTCACTGCCAGCGCCGCTGCGCACAGTTTTTTCCATTTTAATTTCATATAGATTTCCCCCCTACTGAATCCAGGCTCCGTTTTCGTCTACCTGGTAACCATCAGGTGTTGTAGTTCCGGTATAGAGGGCGCCCATGGAACGGCTTCCGCTTTCCGCACTGCCGCGATTCCACTTCCCGTCTTCTGTATTCTGCCAGCCGGTATTGCCCTGCGTAACCGGATTTAAGTAATACCACGTACCGTTTACCATGGTCCAGCCAGTCATCATTGCTCCGGATTCATTTAAATAGTACCACTGGCCATCGGCTTCCTCTTTTACCCATCCCGTGTGCATGGAACCATCACTGCCTAGTTTATACCACTTGTCTCCATCCAGAATCCAGCCCGTCTGCATATAGCCGCTGCCGTCAAAATGGTACCATTTGTCGTTTATTCTGGCCCACTCGTTCTTTGCGTAGCTTCCATCACTCTTCTGGAATCTCCAGGTATTATTTTCTGCTGCCTGCCACTCACCGCTCACATTGACAGCCGTCCGGTTCACTCTCACAGAGCTGGAACCACCTCCTGAGCTGCTTCCCGAGCTGCCTCCTGAGGACGATCTCTTCACCACCGTGATCTGGAAAGTATCTGTGAATACTTTAATCGCATCGTTGACTGCGATTCGATAGGTAACCACGACATCCTTCGTTCCGGCTGTTCCGGTATTCACATCTCCGATCTCATATCCGCTTACCGTCTTCGTGCTTCCGTCACTGTACACGGCCGCTACGATCAGACCTGATGAGCTGAAACGTTCTCCCACTTTATATTCTGTTTTCGATGGAAGCGCCGTAATCTTAATTCCAGTCATCACCTTTGTAACCGGATCTGTTTTTCCGCTTAATACAAGAGCGTCAACGGCCTCCTTCAGGTTCTCATATGCCATGTCTACGATCGGCTGGTCTGCCTTTGTCAGCGTCTTATCCCTTAAGACTGCTTTTGCCTCAGATAATGCCTCTCTCATTGCATCGTACGTTTCCTCGGTATAATCTTTCTTCTTTTTCGACTCCGCAATGAGGACGAGATCACGAAGTGCATCTGTATCCGCCTTCTGGTTCTCTTCCGAGTCCATATTCCAGATTGCTTCCATCAGCTCTGTATACGCCGTATGTACTTCCAATTCCGTGGCCTTTGTATTTACCAGAACCTCAGCTGCTTTATTAAATGCCTTCATAAAGCGGTTCTTTGCTGATTCTGTCAGCTGTCCCACCTCACCGCTGTTAATCAGTCCAGCCGCTTCCGTATAGAGGACGAGAAGTGCATTCTTATCTTCCGGCTCAATGATACTGACGGAAACGGTTGCAAACTTCTGTTCCGGATTCTCGATGGAATCATGATTTGCCAAATCCAGATAACCGATACAGGTATAAGAAAATTCCTTTTCCGGATCGTAGGCATTATCGGGGAACCAGTACTGGATACCGACCTCCGCCTCCTGTCCGTTATCCAGCAGTACGGTTGCCATTTCCGGAAGTCCCAGTTCCTCCCACGGTGTTCCCACCAGCTGAATAATTCCTGGAATATCCTTTACAGCCACCACCTTGTGCAGCGCTTCCATAACATTGACGGTACACGTAATGGGCAGATTGATGCCTTCTGCTTTTCCGTATACGACAAAGGTTCCTTCTGTCTGATAATTTGCAGGGTTGATTGAATTCCATTCTACGGTCACGCTCTTTGTTTCCTCATTGGAATACGTAACGGTAACCGTCTCCGGAAGGACCGGCTTCTTTCCTGCAGATGTCGATACGGATACAGCATCTACTTTCATCTCATATACATTGCTCAAAACAATCGTCGGCTCCATCATTCCGGACGCTTCCCTGGAAGCAAAGTCAATCCCTCCGTTGTCGCCATTTGCATACTCTCCGAAATAATCGGTCAGCATGAGGAAGGAGAATTTTGTCTGGCCATTTTCAGCGTAGGCTTTCTTCACCCAATCCGTCACATCCAGCTCTACTATGTTTTCGTGATTGTCCCTGATGTCTTTATAAACGATTTTTTTGTCTTTTATCACCAGATTATCAGCGGAAAATGCTGGAGTCGTATTCCATGTCACAGTATCTTCCTGCCACTCGTCCCCGATTTCATAGACCTTCAAATAAAAATGGTTATTGATATTTTTATAGTCGCTGTCGCTGACCGGTCTGGTCATCTGAAGCTTTATGGTGATGTTTGTTGCTGACTTCAGCATCTCACTTTCATTTGTCAAGTCAAATCCGAGCAGACCTCTTCGCGTATACGCCGGATCACTGCTGGCCGTTTTAACCTTTATCACATTCGGAGTAAGCTTTCCGTAAGCTGCGTCGCCATCCTTTTCCTGCGTAAATGCGTCCTTGGCCGCCCCGGTTTCTTTTACGGTCTTTCCGTCACCAAGATCACCAATTACCCTGACTGTCGCCGCACACTTTTCCTTTAATCCGGACACACGGCCTTCTACGGTAAATTCCCCTTCGCGCGAATACTGCTCCAGAGTTAATTTATCCCATACAACCTCCAGCTCCATGGTAAGTCCGCCGGCGAATACAGCATTCACCTTGTCCGGGAGTTCCGGATAAATGCCTGCAAATGTCGTAACGTCCACGCTTTCATAGCTTTCCGGTGCATCTGCCACGACAATAGTCGCTGTCACCTGGTTCGACAGTCCGGGAAGTACGCCTGGAAGTTCGATGACGCCGGCCTCCATACAGTCTTCTTTTGTCAGCTCCTCCCATTCTACCGGATACTGATACGCGGTTCCGTCCAGAACAACTTTTAACGTCCCGGGCAGTTCCGGCACAACGCCCAGTGTTGTGACCAGATTGACTTCCTCTACCTCTTCCGCCTCTTCATCCTGGCTTGAGTATTCCAGCGCTCCGATGTCTACGCGGCCGGCAATGGTATTGCCCATGATATCCTCTGTCGGCATACCTTCTATTCTCTGGCCTGCTAAAATACAGGGAGAACCCTCTGTCAGCTGGTACGGCTCTGCCAGCCCCTGAATCCTCTCTTTCGTAAAATCAGAATCGATCAGGTCTTCCAGATCCTCTAAAGGATACTGATACGCGGAATACGTTTCTCCCGCCTTATAGTCTTTCAGCATCGGATCCGCGAAAATATTGCCTTTTGCGGTCAGGCTGTCTTTGTCCAGGACGCTGCCCGCGTTTGTGTTGGCAATAGTATCCGGGTAGAAGCAGTTGTTTTCAATCACACTGTCTTCATGGATTGCAGATCCCTGTTCCAAGACCGCAAAGTCTATAACAGCGCCGTCTTTTGCCAGCACGATGTTGTTCTTAAAGTCCACAAAGCAGGTTCTCTTGCTCTTACCGCCAAACAGAGAGGTCTGTTTTCCTTCTCCGAATACGACAATCGTGTTATTGTAGATTTTCCCCACATTCGGTCCGGCCGAGCTGGTGTTGTCGTAATGGAAGGTCTGCTGCTGCATCCTGCTTCCGTTCGGATATGTACCCGTTCCGTCATTGATACTGACATTGTAACGGAAAATGGTGTTTTTCTGGCTGGACATAAACAGCATGGCACCGCCGCCGCAGTCGTGGCTTAAGTTATACTGGAATATATTGTCCACGTTCATCATGTCGGAGTCAAAGGCTTCTCCGTCATCATAGCCATACTTATTGCCGTATGCCTCGTTGTACTGCACGATTACGTCGTCCGCGAACATGGTCCAGCACTGAGCATAGTTTACAGTTCCCCGATCCAGGCCGCAGGAGGAATTAACCATGTTTCCTTCCACCAGGCCGCCTTTCGTCTCTGTCAGTACAATACCGTCGCCGACCACATCTTCCAGATAGTTGTTTCGTATGGTCACGTTGGAATAGTTTTTGAGGAATTCATTCTTTCCCCATCCGCTGCTTCCGATATCCGTGTTGCACTTGTTCCGGATACCTTCAATCGCCACGTTTTTCACGTAGTTGCCTTCAATCAGGACATCCTCGAAGGCCGCGCGTCCCATAGCCTTGGGGGTCAGATTGCCGTTATCGTCAATGGTAACCCGGTTACCGTCCTTATCGAGATAGTGTCCCATGACGATAATACCGCCGGAGGTTTTTCCTCCCTTAAAATTAGAGTTTACATCGTGGACATAACAGTTCTTAACCACAATGTGCTTATAAATCTCTTTCTGATTGGATGAATAGATCAGGATACCGGCACGTTCGCTGGTACCGCTGTCCATGGCCTCCCCCATCTCATCGGTACTCTCCAGGTTCGTTACTTCCAGATTGTAGATTTCCCAGTACTCTTCGTTGTAAATGGTGACGGCTCCGGTAATCGACGGACCAGAGGTGCCGTTTCCATTAATTACAGGGCGGCTTCCTTCGCCGTACCTGTCAATGGTGATGGGAGCGCCTTCCTGGCCGCTTCCTTTTGGATTCAGCGGCTGGTTCCAGATACAATCTGACTTCAGGAGAATTTTGTCTCCAGGTAGAAAGGTTTTGGAATTTACCCGGTCAAAGGATTTCCAGGCGGTATCCTCTGTCTTTCCGTCTGCCGTGTCGTTACCGTCTCTGGCATCCACGTAATAGGTCGTCCCCTCCGTCTGCATCTTTAACGCATTGGATGCGGTAGAAAGGCTGGCATTGGAATCTGTCGCGGTACGGTCATTTGTGTCATAGCTGTCCCGGCTGTTCACTGAGGTATCAGCAAATCCAACCATATTAACAGGCAGCGCGCTCATCATCATGACTGCCGCCATCATGCCCGCGGCATTTCGTTTGAAACGTTTACTTGTTTTTTGCATAACAATATTTCCCCCTTGCTTTTTTTTCGCCTCTTTTTCAAATCAATCAAACGCCGTTTATCTTCTTTTTTTCATTTTTTAACCTCCTTACGCTTGAATTATCTTATACTGGTCATACCAGTTTTTGATTTTGAAAGTATAATACTAATTATGGTGGACTTAATTTTTCAGTATTGGGGAATAGCGGCTTCCGCACGCATAGAAGAAAAAATTTCTTTTGATAAAAGAGGCTGAATAGTCAGAACGCGAATAGACAGATGCAATATTTAAACACAAAAATACCGATAATACTTGACATAATTAGTATTATCGGCAGTAACGAAACCTGCTTCTGCATTCCAGAAGGCAGTAAATGATAGGATATATGGAAAGTATAGCATTGGGAAAAACTGGCAAAAATAAATAATTTGCTGAATTATATTAAAATTTTAATATTCTGCCTTTTTAAAAATGTAATATTACCATATTCTTGTACTTTTTTTATTTTTTTGCCCCCTTTTTCGCATAGAAATCACCGTCACCCGGATATGAACAGTCAAAATAACCGGGAGCGCCGATCACATGCATTCTGTGTTCGACACTCCCGGTCATCTTTGTGGTGAGCTGAAAGCCCGACGGGCGCGGGATACCAGGCCTCTCTGCGCCGTCTTGCACCTAAGGTTAATAAAGAACCGGAACTACTCTCCTTTTCCTCTCTCCATGCAGGACTCTCTCACGATCAGCTCCGGCTTCAGGATCCGTTCCACCCGGCTTTCCTCATCCGGCACGCCCTTTATCTTTTCCAGCAGCAGCTCTGCCGCCATAGCGCCCAGCTTTTCCTGCGGATGGGCGATGGTTGTAAGCTTCACCGCCCCGTTTTCTGCAATAAATGAATTGTCGTATCCCGTTACGGAGATGTCCTCCGGAACACGGATTTTCTTCTTTTGAAGCGCCTTTAAAACCTCCAGCGCAATCTGATCGTTATAGCAGACGATGCCGTCCATGGCGGCTCCGCTCTCCAGCATCATTTCCAGCACCTTCGCCGGCTTCACCGCCCGGTCCTCCGTATGGAACCAGATCACCATATCGGGATCGTAGGGATAACCGGCCTCAAAAAGCGCCTTCACATACCCCTTGTGGCGCTCCCTTCCCTGGCTGTCGTCTGCCTTGAAGATCCCCAGAATCCGCCGGTGTCCCAATTCGATCAGATAGTTTGTCACCAGATAACCGCCCATACAGTCATCCATCAGGATGTGCGGCTTATTTTTCATCTGCGCATAGTATCCCTGTATGAAGACATAGGGAATCTGGTAAAAATCAAGTTTTTCATACAATGCCATATTGGCGCAGAGAATCTCACTCTTGCTGGGTTCCACGATCAGACCGTCGATATCTTTCTCCAGGATTTCCTCGAGACAGCGGCTTTCCTTCACGCGGCTGTTGCCGGTATTTTTCAGGATAATGCTGTATCCCTCCGCCGTCAGTACGCTGTCAATGCCCTGGATCAGCCTGGGGAAAATATAGTCCGACAGGTACGTGGTAATAACCGCAATATTCCCCGACCCCCTGTAATCCATTCCGCCGAACGAAAGTGAAGGGGACTTCCCTCTTCCAATTTTTCTGGAGACAAAGGTCCCTCTGCCGTGCTCCGCTTCTATAAATCCCTCCTGCGCCAGGATGGACAGCGCCTTTCTCACCGTATGGCGGCTCACATGGCGGGTGGCGGAAAGTTCATTTTCCGAAGGAAGCTTATCCCCCGGCCTCAGCCGGCCGGCAATGATATCACTCTTCAGTTCCTCCATCAGCACGTAGTATTTCGTCTTCCCGCTCTCGCCCTCTTCCCGGCCTGACGGGCTGCCGTTACTTCTGTCCATAATACGCGTTTGGTCCATGCTTGCGCATAAAATGCTTATCCTGCATGGACTGCGGCGCGGGTTCCACACCGCGGTTTAACATCTCAGTCACAAAATTCATCTTTGCAATCTCTTCCAGCACCACGGCATTATGGACCGCGTTCGCGGCATCTTTTCCCCAGGTAAAGGGGCCGTGGTTCTTGCACAGAACCGCCGGCACGTGAACCGGATTCCTGTCGCGGAAGGTCTCGATAATCACCATACCGGTGTTCTTCTCATATCCCTCTTCGATCTCCTCCGGCGTTAAATTCCTGGCACAGGGAATCTCCCCGTAGAAATAGTCCGCATGAGTCGTCCCGTAACACGGCAGCGCGCGGCCCGCCTGGGACCAGGCCGTAGCCATGGGAGAATGGGTATGGACGATCCCGCCGATTTTCTCAAACGCCTTATACAGCTCTAAGTGAGTAGCTGTATCGGAGGAGGGATTTAAGTCCCCCTCCACCTTATTTCCATTTAAATCCATGACCACCATGTCTTCCGGCTTTAACTTATCGTAATCCACACCGCTGGGTTTGATAACAAACAGTCCCTTTTCCCTGTCAATTCCGCTGACATTTCCCCATGTATAGGTGATAAGCCCTCTTCTTGGCAGTTCCATGTTGGCCTCATAGACCTCTTTTTTTAATTCTTCCAGCATCGTGTCATTTCCTCTTTTCTATTTTTTGTTTCAGTGCATGCAGATGGCAGGAATGAGCCGTCTGAACTGTTACGATTTTTCAGACACGCCCCGGCAGACACTCGACTGCGGCACGCTCGATCGGCAGGCCGCTTATGTACCGCTCCATAAATACCTCGAAGCCGCGCTCATCCGCTTCCTGCGGCTCCATAACCACGCCTTCTTCGTCGGCAAATACGCTGTCTGCCAGGTACTTGTCGAGAGAGGCGCTGCCTCCGTCTTTTCTGTAACGCATATAGGAAGCCAGGATTGCCGCGCCCCATGCGCCGCCTTCTCCGGCAGTTTCCATGACGGTCACCGGTACGCCGGCCGCCGCCGCCATAATCCGCTGTCCCACGCCCTTTGTCTTGAATAATCCGCCGTGGCCCAGCAGACTGTCCAGCTTCACGCCTTCTTCCTTAAACAGGATATCCATGCCTACGCGGAGCGCTCCTAATGCCGTATATAAGTGAACGCGCATGAAGTTCGCCAGATTGAAACGGCTGTCCGGCAGACGCACGAACACCGGACGTCCCTCTTCAAAATGAGTGATGTGCTCTCCCGAGAAATAATTGTAGGCCAGAAGGCCGCCGCAGTCCGGGTCGCCTTCCAATGCCAGGTTATATAAGGTTTCAAACAGCTGGTTTCTGTCCGCCTTCATCCCCATCGCCGCGGAAAACTCTTCAAACAAATCCACCCATGCATTTAAATCAGAAGTACAGTTGTTGCAGTGCACCATAGCCACCAGATCACCGGCCGGCGTTGTCACCAGATCCAGCTCCTCGTGAACCTTTTTCAGTTCCTTTTCCAGAACTACCATGGCAAACACACTGGTGCCTGCGGACACATTGCCGGTGCGCTTCGCCACGCTGCCCGTAGCCACCATACCGGTTCCTGCGTCCCCCTCAGGCGGACAAAGCGGAATACCGGGTCTTAAGGCGCCGGTCGGGTCAAGAAGCTTCGCGCCCTCTTCCGTCAGTTCTCCGGCTTCCTCTCCCGCAGTCAGCGCCTGAGGAAGAATGTCACGGAGCTTCCACGGCAGATTCTCTCCGGCCGTCAGCTCGTCAAACTGAGCGATCATTCTCTCATGAAAATCCTTCTTATCGGTATCGATCGGAAACATACCGGCGCAGTCGCCGATTCCCAGCACCTTACGCCCGGTCAGTTTCCAGTGCACGTACCCCTCCAGTGTGATCAGGTAATCAATCTCCGGCACATGCGCCTCTTTCTTCAGAATCGCCTGGTACAGATGGGCAATGCTCCATCTCTGCGGGATATGGTACTGGAACAGCTCCGTCAGCTTTTCCGAAGCCTCCTCCGTCATGGTATTTCTCCAGGTACGGAACGGCACCAGGATTTCCCCGGCCTTATCGAAAGCCATATAGCCGTGCATCATGGCGGAAATGCCAATGGAGCCGACGGTCGTAAGCGTCACACCGTAGCGTGCTTTTACATCCTCCGCCAGCTTTGCAAAGCTGTCCTGAACGCCTTCCCAGATGTCCTCTAACGTGTATGTCCAGATATTGTCCACGTACCGGTTTTCCCAGTCATGGCTCCCGGAAGCAATCGGCTTCTGGTGCTCATCGACCAGAACCGCCTTGATGCGTGTAGACCCCAGCTCCATACCCAGAGCCGTTCTTCCGTCTAAAATGCTTTGATATACGTCCCCCGTGAGAGCGTCCCTTCTTTCATTTAAACCATCAGTCATAGTTTTTCCCCCTCTCTAACGGTAAGCAGCAGAATTCCATCTCAATTCATTCTTAAAGCTGCGGATTGTAGTGTCCTCGTCGATGTAGACGGCTTCGATTCCCATGGAAGCGGCCCAGTCGCCCATCTGCTCTGCAGTCAGATCGTAGGAAAATGCCGTATGGTGTGCGCCGCCGGCCAGAATCCAGGCTTCGGCCCCGGTCTTTAAGTTCGGTTCCGGAGTCCAGAATGCGGTGGCAACCGGAAGCTTCGGCATCGGTTTCTCCACTTTTTTGCAGTTCACGGTATTGATGATGAGGCGGAACCGGCTGCCTAAGTCCACCAGCGATGTGGCCACTGCCTTTCCTTCCTTTGCGGTAAATACAAGGCGGGCCGGATCCTCCCTGTCTCCCATGGACAGCGGGCATACCTTGATGGCGATCCTGCTGTCCGCGATTGACGGGCATACCTCCAGCATATGTGCCTGCAGAATGCCTTCCTTTCCCGGAACCAGGTTATACGTGTAGTCTTCCATAAAGGAAGTTCCCTTCGCGCCTTCCATACCGGCTGTCATGATCTTCATTAAACGCACCATGGCGGCAGTCTTCCAGTCGCCCTCGCCACCGAAGCCGTATCCTTTTTCCATCAGACGCTGAATCGCCAGACCGGGAAGCTGCTTTAAAGAACCGAGGTCTCCGAAATGAGTCACAATCGCCTGATAATCCTTTTCCACCAGGAATTTCTCAAATCCCAGCTCGATCTGTGCCTGTACTGCCACGTGATTCTTAAACTCTCCGGCATCTCTTCCCTCTAACAGAATATCGTACTTATCGTAGTACTCTTCCACCAGAGCGCTTACATCGCCTGCTGCCACATCGTTTACATAATCTGCGATCTCGTTCACCGGATAGGCGTCGATCTCCCAGCCGAACTTCATCTGGGCCTCCACCTTATCGCCCTCGGTTACTGCTACATTTCTCATATTGTCGGCCACGCGGACGACACGGATATGGCTGCTCTCCATGATGCCCACCGCGGTTCTCATCCAGGAGCCGATCGCCGCCTGCACCGAACTCTCATCCCAGAAACCGACGATAACCTTTCTCTCAATGCCCATTCTCGTCACCATGTGGCCGAATTCCCGGTCTCCGTGAGCGGACTGGTTCTCATTCATGAAATCCATGTCAATGGTGTCATAGGGAATCTCCTGATTAAACTGCGTATGTAAATGAAGCAGAGGCTTTCTGTACTCCTGAAGGCCGAGAATCCAGGACTTGGCCGGTGAAAACGTATGCATCCACGTGATGACACCCGCGCATTCCCCGTCACTGTTGGCCTCATGAAACAATGCGCGGATCGATGTATTGTCGATCAGAGTCGGTTTCCAGATCACTTCATAAGGCAGAAGTCCCGACCGGTTAAGCCCCTCCACAATGATTCTGGAATGCTCTGCCACCTTTCTCAGACACTCATCTCCATAAAGATCCTGTGACCCCGTTGCGAACCAGAACTTGTATGCTTTCCTCTCCATAAAAAAATCCTCCTTATCACTGATATTATTATACTACAACAGTACCACTTGTACCATAGTGTGAACAAGTTGTTTTTTATGGACTGCTGTCTTAGTTGCGCCGACGGGGGCGTGAAGCGTAATCTGTCTTATTCGTTTTCTTCGTGTTCCTCCGTGAGATCAATAACCTCTTTTATTTCCTCAATAAACTCTTCCTCACTTGGCAGGTATAACTGATACTTGCTTGTAAGAATATTCGTATTGTCTTCCGGCAGCGTAATTTTCGCAAGCAGGTCGTTTTTCGCTGTACAAAGCAATATGCCAATGGTCGGTGTCTCGTCCGGTAGTTTCTCGTATCTGTCGTAATAATTGACATACATTTGAAGTTGGCCTAAATCATCATGCGTCAACTTATGAGTCTTGATTTCAATAACTGCGAAACACCGCAGCAGTCTGTTATATAAGACTAAATCGGCAAAAAATTCGTCATCTTCAAGCAGGATTCGGCGTTGTCTGGCAACGAATGAAAAGCCGTTGCCCAATTCGAGCAAAAACTCCTGTAAGTGCGTGATCAGCGCGGATTCCAAGTCCTGCTCGTAGTAACGGGCCTCTCGCTTTAGCCCAAGAAACTCTAAGAACATCGGATCTTTGATAATCTCCGCAGGCTTTGTCGGTATGCGGTCTTTACGGGCAACGGCGAGAACAGATTCCTTGTCGTTTGAAAGCAGCAGCCTTTCATAAAGCTAAGAGTTAATCTGCCGCTCAAGCTCACGCCCATTCCACCCATTGCCAGTCGCTTCCAGTTCATAATATTCACGTTTGTAATCGTCGTCTATGCTGATGAGCTGACGATACTGTGACCAGTTTAGTTGCGGATGCACCTTGCTGACTGTCGGGTACAGACGATAAAACTTCCGCGCCCGTGTCAACTGCGTATACGAAAAACCGCTCCCAAACTCCGCTTCGATTTTCGCAGCAAGATTCTTAATGAGATATCCGCCATAGGCAGCGCGGTCTTGTCCACGCTGTTCCTCAATGAATATTCGTTCTCCAAGACGCCAGTACATCATCAGCCGCATATACTCTACGCCACGAATGGCATTCTCGCGAGCATTGATAATTCTCTCTCGTATATCGGTGTAAAACGTCTGATTGATGTTTTTCATTTCTCCCATAATATCATCTCCCAAGTTACGTATTTGTTTCATAACTGTCTTATTTTTGAATTGTTGCCGCATGCGGCAACAATCTTGATACTACCTTAAACCTTATCTTTGAGCATAAAATCAGTCCCTTTTCTTTTATCGAGATTTCTCAGCCTGTGCCATCTGGCAAGAAAAGAATGAGTAGAAATGTTTCAATGATACAGGCTCTAAAATGGTAAAAGGATTGTAATGATCAATGATATTATTTTTCAGGGTGAACAATCTATAAAATGGGATGATGTAAGAACATACATAAAAAAACAGAGAAAAATGGGTGGTCGATATGATTCCAGATTTACATTACCTATCTACGGTAAGCTCGAAGAAGTCAGAAGGTACAACGTAATCCTTGCCTCCATACAGATTCGTCATGATGCAAATGGTAATTGCGAATCACGCTTGTGGGCGTATTTCGCAATTACCTGAAAGACTTATTATAGACCTTCCGTTTCTTTACTCATCTTTCTGACCGTAATAGGCGCCAGTTCGTCAGAAGACGGCGTCACCGTATACATGGCGATTTCGTCGGTTTCCCGGTTGGCGGATATGATCACATCGTTCTGATTCACCATGTAATGACAGACATTGGCCGGACCACAATCCCTGTCAATGATTTCGCGCTCATACGTCCCGCTCTCCCTGCAATAAGAAAATGATACGAGATTTCGTTCGCCCTTCCGGAAACCGATTACGACCCGGGGAATCCGGCACAGCGGGCCGCCATAAACGGCATGTAAGAATTCCATTTTATCCGGGCATTCATATACCTTAAAAAAGCCTTCTCCCCGGTCCTGATAGATCGAAAACGTATCTCCATGAAACGGCGACAGCACCGCCAGTTCCTTTCTGCCGTCCCCGTCCAGATCCAGCAGCACCGCATCGGAAGCCGGTACATCGAGGAGTTCCCGGATCTCCCACTCCCCGTTCCTCTGTTCCGGCGGAAGGAACTGAAATATACCGTTTTCACAGGAGATCACCGCCGTATCCATGCCGCCGTCTTCTGTTCTGGCGTAGCCATGGTTTTTCGTCAGGCCTTCCTTTAAAACCGTAAGCGGCAGCGGATGGGCCTCGTCAAAAGTGCTCAAATCATCCGGAAGCACGGCGCAGTAAACCTTTCCGGGGCAGCTCCAGTCATCCTTATATGCATGGCCGGACTTCAGTGTACAGGCGATCAAGTACTTTACACCGTTTCTGACGAGAATATCGAACCGGTGCACAAACGGAAGCTCCGCCAGGGTTTTCACCTCCCAGACTCCGTCTGCAGGCGTTACGGTTACAAGCTTTGCTTTTTTGGAATCATTGGGGGAATAGAACTTATGGGTCGCCAGAAACTGGCCGTCACTTCCCGGCACCTGGACCATCGTCATGACTCCGCCCGGCCCCTCCCATACTGTGTCCACCTCCTTTCCCGTCTCATCGAACAGGATACAGCGGTCTGTCTTCTCTGCCGCCACCAGAAAATGAAACCTTCCCTGATACGTCAGGGGGGCGATGGAATAGCACTTTGTTAAATTGGCCAGCACCTTTTTTTCAACTTGCATGTTCTTCCTCCTTCGCCTGTCTGCCAAGTATGTCGGTCATCATCCGATTCGCCTTCCGGAGTTCATCCTTCCAGTCGCCGCCTCCTGTATACCAGAATTCCGTCACATATCTTCGGATACCCAGCCGCCACGCCTCTCTGATCGCCTCTTCGAAATTCACATGGCCGCTTCCGTACGGAATCTCCCGGAATTTCCCCGGCACCGTCTCTTTTAAATGCATGGCCAGCAAACGGCCGCTCCCCGACTTTAAATCCTCGATCACATCGGTCTTATACTGCTTCGCCGCATTGGTGATATTGCCGATGTCGGGATATACTCCCAGATAATCCGATCCCATCAGCTGCACATATTTCATGGCCTTTCCAACCGTATTCATGAACTCGGTTTCCATGGTCTCGAAGCCCAGCAGTATGCTCCTGCTCGCGGCCATATCCACCGCTTTTCTCAAATTCATTTCAAACATCTTTTTTGTGAATTCGCTGGACTCCTCATAATACACGTCATATCCCGCCAGCATGATAATTCTGATTCCCAGGTCATCCGCCAGATTGATGGCCTTTTCCATGATTTCCATGCCGCGGATCCGAATGGATTCCTCGCTGCTTCCCAACGGGTATTTCCGGTGGCCGCTTAAACACATGGTCCGGATCGGAAGCCCCGCCTCGTACATATCCTGTACGAGAGAGGCCCGCTTTTCCACGCTCCAGTCCAGCCGCGCCAGTTTTTCTTCGGTTTCATCAATACTCATTTCCAGGAAATCATACCCCGCCTCTCTGGCATACGTGAGCTTTTCCCGAAAGCTTAACTCATTTGGCATGGATTTCTCATAAAGTCCCAAGGTATATAATTTCATCGTTACTCCTTTGCCCCGGTCTTACAGCAGGGAACGGTACGGTACGTTAGGCTCATCCGTAAAGCAGTCTTCAAAGCCGCGTCTGTAATGGTACTGGATCTTATCCCGGTCCACCGGCCAGACGTATTTGCCGCCCACGTCCCAGATAAACGGATGGAACTGGTACTGTAAAACGTCTTTCTTATAGTTGTAAAGCATGAGAATCTCAAGGGGATCTGCCTTAAAGTTGGTCCATACGTCGTAATGGATCGGAATCACCACCCTGCACTTTAATGCCTCCGCCATACGAAGAATATCCACGGATGTCATCTTATCCTGATTGCCCGCCGGATTCTCTCCGTAGGAACCAAAGGCAATATCAATGTCGAAATCCTTTCCGTGTTTGGCATAGTATGTACTGTAATGGGAATCCCCGGAATGGTACACGGTTCCGGCCGGTGTCTTGATCACATAGTTCACAGCCTTGTCGTCCATATCGTCCGGCAGCACGCCCCGGATGTCCTCATCCGCCGTGACGAGACACGTTCTGTCAAAGGAATCTGTGACCATGATTTCCACGTCCTTTATTTTAATCGTATCTCCCGGTTTGACCACTCTGCATCTCGATTCCGGAACGCCGTAGCTCAGCCACTTTTCCACGCTCTTTAGCGGACCGATAAAGGGTACCTCACCGCCGCAGTTCTGCATCACAGCCGCCGCAAAGAACGGATCAATATGGTCATTGTGGTAATGGGTGGACAGTACCGCGTCAACGGCTGTAACAGCAAACGGGTCGTAGACGATGGGCGCAGCCCGGAGATTCGGCTGTGTCGCACGGCCGCCGGTCATATTCCGCATCTGATGAAACGGGTCCATCTCCTTCGTTTTCTGAGACCGTTTTCCATTGCCAAACCACAGATCGATGGCAATATTCGTTTTATTTTCTGTTTTGATCCAGAGTCCGGTACAGCCGATCCACCACATCGCAAAGGTTCCCGGCTTTACCTCCTCCTGGTCGATCTCTTCATTCAGCCATGTCCCCCATTCCGGAAACGCGCCTAAAATCCATTTTTCTCTCGTCAGTTCTGTTACTTTGCTCATATTTGCTTCCTCCATTTTCTACCGAGTGCCCTCGGAAACGCTTTCTGTCCGGTTTCTGTGAGTGCCCGTTACCACATTTGATAAGTTTCACCCCGAAGCTTAAAGATTGCTTCTATAAAATAGTAATCTCCATAAATGATGTGAAACTCATGATTTTTATGGTGATATGCCGCTGTACACTTTTCCAGGATACAGTCGCTGTCTTTTGAGAAATTGCACCGTTTCTCGTACAGTGCCTTCAATAGCTTTTCTGCTGCGCGCCGATAGACCTCCGATTCACACGCTGCGGTCAGCCGCGCAAGCTCCAGAAGCGCGCTGGCTGCTGCCGCCGCCGCCGAGGAATCCTCATAATACGACTGCTTCGGCGCCCGGAAATCAACCGGGATCAGGCCGTTTTCCGGTATATTGGCTATAAAGTAATGCGCCGTCCGTTTAGCGGTGTCTAAATAACGTTCATCCTTCGTATGGATATAGCTCGACGCAAATCCATACATGGCCCAGGCCTGGCCTCTGGTCCAGCTGGAGCCCTCCGCATATCCCTGACCGCCCAGAGACCCTGTGAGCTCCCCGGTCACCGGATCGAACCTCATGATATGATTGGAGGAGCCATCCGGCCTGATATAGTATTTCATCACCTGGTCGGCATACATCACCGCCTGCTCCCGGAATCTGGGATCACCGGTTTCATCGGAGGCCCAGTAGAGCAGATTGATGTTCATCATGCAGTCAATAATGGCCCATCCCGCCGTGTCCTCATCCGGCGCGCCGCTCCACTGATCCCATGCCCGGAAGATCCGGGCCGCCGGATTGAAGCGGCCGGAAAGGATGGTGGCTGCCATCAGGCCGCGTTTTCTCGACTCCGGATTTCCCGTGATCCTGTAATCGGCCACCGCAGACGGAAGCCATACAAAGCCCATATCGTGATGCAGTCCATAGAAATCGGCAAATGCCTGATCCAGCTTTTTTTCCGCATACCGGGCGATATCCACATACCTTTGCTCCCCGGTGCGCAGATAAAGAAGCCACATGATTCCCGGCCAGAAGCCGTTGGTCCACCAGGAAACGCCATCATCCCAGCCAAACTGCCGGTCCTCGTCAATCTTGTTGTCATGAGTTCCCGAAACCGTCGTATACGGGATTTTAAATCTGGATTTTTCTGAAACCCAGTCCATTTTTTCAATAATTTTTCGTTCTGCCTCGCAGGTCCAGTCCATCTCATTCTCACTTTCTGATGTCAAGCAGTCTTTAAAGCCGGGTATGAAACAGCCCGCAAAACGGATCCACCGGATTTTTCCCTGTAAACCGGCTTCTCCCCATTATTTTTTCGACTATGGCATCGATTACGTATCTGCTGGGTGTATAACCATTGATGTACGTCCTGACCTTTGGCACATCCAGGAGCATATAAGGGTTATCCACAGATATAAAGAGTGTCGGGATTTCATAAATGTATCTGGGTGTGTTGCAGCCGCCCGGCGCGGTCCAGGAAATTCTGGAAACATTGTCACTGCCGGAAGTTTTCACGCTGCAGTAATACAGAATCAGGTCAAACCGCTTCGTCATGCTCTCTATGCTGTTCCCAATTGGAAGCAGATCTTTTCTGGAAGCATCGTAGACGGTTACTTCAAACCCTTCTCTCTCCAGCAGCCCGGCCAGATACTCCGCCTGATTGCAGATGGGATCGTGGTAACCGCCCTTGTCGCCCAGGACATGGAGCAGGATCCGTCTCTGCGTTTTGGGGCTTATGGGGAGCAGGTTCTGGGTGTCCTTAACCAGGGTAACCGACCGGTTCGCACACTCCCTGGCCAGATTGCGGTTATCCTCGCGTTCAAACACATTCAGCGCCTCATCTCCCGGAAACAGGGTTCCCTCCTCCATCTTTTTATGAAGCTTTAGATGAGCCTTCAATGCCAGAATCCGTGCAACCGCTTCGTCCAGACGTTCCCTGCTGATGGTCCCGTCTGCTGCCGCGTCCAGCACGTACTGGTAATCTTCTTTTAAATCCAGGGTAAACAGGATCATATCACAGCCTGCCGCCACCGCAAGGGGCAGGGCATCTCTTCTGGCCATGGTCTGCATGAATCCGGTCATCGTCGTAGCATCCGTCACCACCAGCCCGTTAAATCCCAGCTGCTCCCGCAGGAGCCTTGTGGTCAGATCGCAGGACAGGGAGCCGGGAAGAATCTCCTCATCCCGGATATCTGGATTCATCTTTCTGGAGTATGCCGGCAGCATGATATGGGCGGCCATGACGGTTTCCGCGCCGTCCTCTATCAATGCTTTATAAATCTTTCCATAGGAGGCATCCCACTCCCTGGCCGTGCAGTCGTTGATGGTGGTTACCATATGCTGGTCCCGTTCATCCCGCCCGTCTCCGGGCCAGTGCTTCAAGCATACGGCCATACCGTTTTCCATCTGTCCTCTGACAAACTCCCTGGACATCTGAAGGACCGTTTCCTGGTCGGAACTGAACACTCTCGTATTCGTAATGGGATTGTGATAATTCGTGTCAATATCCAGAATCGGCCCAAAGTTCCAATTGGCTCCGGTTGCCGCCGCTTCCTCCCCACAGACCCGCCCCAGCTCATACGCCCATCTCTTATCTCCGGCTGCCGCGATCTGCATCTGCGTCCCAAATAAAGTGCCTTCTTTGCAGATCCCATCCGCTCCCCGCTCGAGATTGGACGCGAACAGCAGAGGAATCCCGGTTCTGGCCTGAAGCTTTTTGAAATTTTCTTTTACTTTCCCCGCCGGAAAAACATCGGTCATATAGCCGCCCGGATAAAAGCCCAGGGCATCCATTTCCGCGGCCATCTCTTCCACCGGTTTATCCTTGATTAAAATACAGAACAGATGGCTGACCTTCTCTTCCACGGTCATCTTCTTCATACAATCCTGTACCCATGCAATATCACTCTCATCCAGGAAGAATGGCTTTGCCTTAAAATCCACGTTCATACCGTACGCTCCTTTCTTATCCCTTGACACCGGAGGATGCCAGACTCTGCTCGAAGAAACTCTGGAAACACAGGAATACGATCAGGATCGGTATAATCGAGATGACCGATGCCGCCATGATCGGCCCGTACTCTGCCGTAAACTCGCTGATCATGTTGCGCAGTCCCAGCTGAATCGTATACAGTTCCCTGGAGTTGATGTAGATAAGCGGAGCCAGAAAATCGTTCCATACGGACACAGAGGTCAGGATCACCAGCGTTCCGATTACCGATTTGGAAAGAGGCATGATGATCTTGGAATAGATGCCGAACTCATTCAGGCCGTCAATCCGCGCCGCCTCGCTCAGTTCATTGGGAATTCCATCGAAGAACTGCTTCATCAGGAATACGCCCATGGGGTTAAACGCCTGAATCAGGATCAGCGCCATATGGGTATTGGTGAGTCCGAATATCTTGATAACGGAAAACTGAGGAATCATAACCACCTGGTAGGGAAGCATCAGGGTTGCCAGGTACAGGATGAAGATCTTATCTCTCTCCGGAAATACCAGCTTGCTGAATGCGTAAGCCGCCAGGCTGCACGTCACGATCTGCAGTATGGTAATCACCACCGTCAGCTTCAGTGTGTTAAAAAACAGCTGCGGATAATTGGCCTTATTCCAGATATAGGAGTAATTTTCCAGTTTCAGATTCTGAGGGATCCACTGGATGGGGAAATTGAAGACTTCCAGACTGTCTTTAAAGGAAGAAGACAGCATCCAGAGGAACGGAAGAATCATAGTTAAAGACGATGCGATGACGACCGTATACTTGACAATCGATAAAAACAGCGCAAGCCCGGTTTTTTTCTTTTTTTCTGCCATGCTCTCTCCCTCCTAATCCTGTTTTTGACGTTTGAACTGAATCAGCGTCACCACTAAGATACAGGCAAACAGTACCATAGCCTCTGCCGATGCGTAGCCAAACTTGTAATTCTGGAATGCCTCTTTGTAAATCTGAAGCACCAGAACGGATGTAGCGCGTCCCGGACCGCCCTTTGTCATGATGAAAATCGGCGTAAATACCTGAAACGAGTTGATGATGCACATGATGGTTATGTAAAAGGTAACCGGTTTAAGCTGTGGAATCGTAATAAACCGGAAGCGCTGGAACGAATTGGCCCCGTCTACGGTAGCCGCCTCATACAGCGAGTTATCAATCCCCTTTAAGCCCGCCAGATAAATGATCATATAGTATCCGATTCCTTTCCAGATAATCATGATCATCACAGCCAGCAGCGCCCAGTCCTTATCCGACAGCCACGCGGGAACATTTTGAAGGCCAATGCTGTGCAGGATCTGATTTAAGGGGCCATTCTTGGAATAAAGAAACTGCCATACAACCGAAATCGCAACAATAGAGGAAATATGCGGAAAGAAATGCGCCGCACGAATTGCAGAAGAAAACTTAATGCCGGAATCCAGAATAAATGCCATAACCAGCGACAGCATGATGATAAACGGCACGGTCCCCACCGTATAAATAATGGTATTCCAAAGGGATATCGTAAAGTTTGAATCGCGAAACAGATTGATATAGTTTTTAATTCCCACAAACTTAGCCGCACCGGATCCGTCCCAATTCGTAAAGCTTAAACCGATTGCCCAAACAGCCGGTATTAAGGTAAAAACTGCAAACCCGATGATATTTGGCAGCAAAAAACAGAACGCCATCTTCCTGTTCCGGTTGACCACTACCTGGTTCGACTTGTATACTGCTGTCGTTTTTGCCATATCGTCCCTCCTTGTTATAAGCACTTCGCGGCGTTCCCTGGCCGCTTACGTGCAATACATGTCATCTCGCTCAGCGCGTGACGCTTTTTAAAGTCTGAGCCGGCAGACTTGAATGCTGCACTGCGTAATAAACGGCGCAGTGCAGTGCTCAAAATATCGTACCGGCTCAGGAACCACCCATTAGTTCTGAGACAGAATCTCTTCACGGCGGGTATTTAAGTTATCAGCCATCTCTTCCGGAGACTGGTTGTCTGTAAGAACAAGCTCAAGTTCTTCGTTTACCGCACTTGACATCTGGCCTAAATTCACGCTTGCCTCTCCAAGGCCGTAGCTGATATTGTCCGTCAGCGCTTCCATGGATGATTCGTCAAGCCCTGTGCTCTCTTTAAATGTGGTCATAATCTCGTCTGACATGTATCCCGGAACCAGCATGGATTCTGCAACGATCTTTGCGCCCTCTTCTCCGCAGAGAAACGTCATCAAATCCCATGCCGCATCTAATTTTTCCGTCTTGGGATTGATCAGTACCGGCGTAGAGGTTGCGAAGCCCTTCTTCTCGGTTCCTTCCCAATAAGGAGATTTCACAATGCCGTATTCAAATCCAAGCTCCTGTGCTTCCAGAAGCTGCGTCATCCATGAACCGTTATACAGCATGCCCCATTTCCCCTGGTAGAAGTAGGTCTGATCCTTCGACATGGAGACAGACTCCGCATAGTCTTCCCAGACGCCGTCTTTCATCGCTGCCATAACCTTTGAAGCTGCCGGCACCAGCTCATTGAAATCGCTGGAGGTAATATCAAACCCGTTTACGGCTCCGACGAGACACGGTGCGATAAATCCTGGCTTTGGATAGAACGCACATCCATAGACATCGTCATGGCTTAACTGCTTTCCGAGTTCAAAGAACTGCTCCCATGTCATATCATTGGTGGGATATGCAACTCCTGCATCATCAAAAATCTTCTTATTATAATAGATCACCCAGTCATTGGTCCTGAACGGAAGGGCATAGAGACCGCCGTCAATCACATAATGCTGTTCCAGAACGGTTCCGTAAGGGGTGAGATCAAATCCCTTTTCTTTTGCTGCGGCATTTAAGTCGAGGGCAAAATTCTTCTGCACCAGCGTCGGATAAGAAGTATTGGATTTTGCAAAATATACATCAATGTCGTCGCCGGAAGCCAGCATCGTGGTAAGCTTTGTCTCGTAATCGTTGGCCGGCGCGTTGATGACCTCCACTTCAATATTGGGATATTTCTGGTTAAATGCCTCCATCATGGCCGGGTATACAGAGCCCTCCACGTCATAATCCCAAAGAGCCAGCTTTAACTTCGTCTTTTCTCCTGACACCTCTTTGCTTTCTTCCGCCGCTGTTACCGCAGACTCAGTCGCCGGAGCTGCTGTTGTGGTCTCTGTCTTCGTTCCGGTACCGCTGCATCCTGCAAGAACTGCCACTGCGGCTGCGGCTGCCAGCATTACACTTACGTTTCTTTTCTTCATGTGAATAATCCCTCCATTTTGAATGCCAATAAAAACCGCCAATCTTTTTACGATCATTTATTGGTTTTACGATTGTTTTGTACGTTCATTATATTCTTTTATGTACGTTATGTCAATAGTGTTAAGAAATCTTTTTCGTTTCTTGTTGTTTTTATGCGTTTTTTTGTTTTATATCATTCATATAAGTGCTTTTATGAATTATATTTTTATTTTTTATCGCGATATGTGCGATTTTCTATTGATTTATTGTACATTTTTTGGTATGCTGTCCCTGTATTCTCAAGTTATTTCTATTTTTTCGTTCATTCGGGAGGATTATATGAACGTTTTAGTGATTGATGTTGGTACTTCCAGCATGAGGGGGATTTTATACGATGTGCACGCAGCAGAACTGAAAAAGATTCAAATTTCCTATTCCCCGTTCTATATTGATCAGATTTGTGTAGAGCAGAATGCTTCTGACTGGACCTCGGCACTGATCCGGATCTGTTCCGGATTGGCGCAGGCCGCCAAAGAAGAAAACAGGAAGATTGATGTGCTGTCTCTCACCTCACAGCGATCCTCCGTGCTTCCTCTGTCGAAGGATATGGAACCGCTGTCTCCGGCAATCATGTGGCAGGACAAACGCACAATGTCTCTCTGCCATGATTTAAAGAAGTCTGATCCTGTCATAATCCAAAAGGCAGGAAGCCGGATTAATCCGGTTTACTCCGGCAGTAAAATGGCCTGGATCCGCAGGAATCAGCCGGAGCTGTTTGAACATGCGGCAAAACTGGCGGTCATTCCCGATTATCTGGTATGGTTTATGACGGGTACTCTGGTCACCGACCATACCTACGGGAGCCGCTCTCTTCTCATGAATCTGGGAACCCGGGAGTGGGATGAGGAGCTTCTGCGGCTCTTTGAACTCCCCCGCTCCAAGCTCTGTGATCTCATATCTCCCGGCACTGTGGCGGGACACATATCCGGCCCATTTTCGCGGCTCACCGGACTTTTGGAAGGGACGCCGCTCATATCGGCCGGAGGCGATCAGCAGTGCTCCGCGCTGGGCCAGGGGGTGATCCGCCACGGAGACGCCCAGATCACGACAGGTACCGGCGCTTACATCATCAGCGGCTGCGATGAACTGCCTGTGGTTAAAGGCAGCGAAGTCATCGCGGGCGTCAGTGCAATACCGGGGAAATACGTTTTAGAGAGCAGTATTCTGGCCTGCTGTTCCGCCTTTAACTGGTTTCATAACGCCTTTTATCCTGACAGCGGCCACGGCTTCGATTCGATCAACCGGGAAATCCTGGATTCGCCTCCTGCGGCAGGCGGCATCATCGCTCTGCCTTATTTTCAGGGGCAGGGGACGCCAGACTGGAACAGCATGGCCACGGCCTCCCTCCTGGGTCTCACGCTGTCCTCCTCAAGAGGGGATATGGCCAGAGCCATCTTAGAAGGGATCTGCTATGAGATAAAGGTCAATATGGAGTGCATGGCACGGTATCTTCCTGCCCCCTCGTCCATTGTCTTAAGCGGCGGCCTTACGAAATGCCCGTCCCTGGCGCCATCCCTGGCCGGAATCCTGGGTACGCCGGTCACCCAGTACAGCAATCCGGAGTCCACTGCCTTAGGCGCATGGATGTCCGCTGCCGTAGCCACCGGGCTGTATCCCGGCTGGGAAGAAGCCTTTCGGGCCGCCCGGGCCTCCGATGCCGTTACGCAGACACTCCCGGAAAACAGGGACAACTACAAAAAAGGATACAGTCTGTATCAGGAATCTTATTCCAGACTGTATCCTTACACTTAAATATTCTGTTATCTGTCCTTACCTGTCAATCGGTAACGTGGCCCTTCAATATGGTCACGTTATCTTTTTCCAGCCTTGACGTAACCGCCTCGTCGGCCAGCTCGTCCGTAACGATATGGGTAATCTGATGGGTATCCGCGATGATAAAATTATGCAGCTTGCCGATCCGCTTATGATCCGCCAGTATGACGACCATATCCTTTGCCCGCTCGATCATCAGGCTGTTTACCATGGTTTCCTGAAGCACCGCCGTGCTGATCTCGCCTTCTGCCGTGATCCCGCTGACTCCGATGAAGCACTTGTTCGCCCGGATCTTCCGTATGGTGGCGAGTGCAAAATCCCCTACCAGGGAACATTTCGTTCCGTGCAGCTCTCCGCCGGTCAGAATAATGCTGACCAGCGGATCGTGACTGCTGGTAATGGCATTTCCATTATTCGTTATTACGCTGACCCGCTTGCCGGATATATAGTCCAGCATTAAAAGAGCCGTCTTACTGCTGTTGACGAATATTATATCGCCCTCCTCAATCAGTTCTGCAGCCTTCTTTGCAACGACTCTTCTGTAATCCGTCGTTCCGTCCTGACCGGTGGCAGGCGGGACATCCAGCGTCGGATCTTCAAAAAGGGTGCCTTCTATCAATTTTGCACCGCCGTAATGGCGTTTCACAAATCCCTGATTTTCAAATTCAATCAAATCCCGTCTTATGGTAAGCGGTGAGACTCCCAGTTCATTGGCTAATTGATCGACCGATACTTCTTTCTCTTTCTGCAGTCTCTGTAAAATCGTCTGCTGCCTTTTTACAATGACACCCTTTTTGTTTTTCACTTCGACAACCTCTTATATCCTGTTATAGTTTCGTTTCCCGCCTTCCGCAGAAGACATTTTCACTTAAAATACATTTTCCTGATCGTTTCATTCAGACGCATCGCACTTCACGAACGTTTCTTGATGAAAAAGGATTCGTTTAGAACGTTTTATCGAACGTTACAGCAAATATCTGCGGTGTTTCAGTCCGGCATTCCCCGCCAAATGCTTATATAGTACATATCATACCATATATTTCATTATTTGAACAGTTCAATAGCCAGGAACTTAAAATTTGAATTTAAAATTCCTGGCTATAAACAGTAACCTATAATCTCTTCTTTGTTTTTGACGTTATGAATCCCAGCGCAATCGCAGCCGTGCACCCGGCCAGTTTGGACACCAGCAGCGCAGGCAGCATGTCCGGCTCGGTGCTCACGGTAAATCCCAGATGAGCGGCCAGCATGGAGGCGGAGCTCACCATATACGCCACATTGACAAGCTTGCCAAACGTGTTCATGTCCTTCATCATGACGAGCGCCGGTATGGGACTCACGATACTGACCAGCAGCCCCAGGACACTGATGCTGTCCAGCCCCATTCTGGCGCCCAGCGCGGTACAGGGCCGTTTCAGCCGGCGCTGTAAAAATTCCGTCACGGGAAGGCTGCCCAGAAGCACCACACCGATGGAGGAAACCACCGCCATGGCCTCCTCGATGGGAGCCATTCCGGGAATCACCACAAATCCTGTCATATATGTAACCGCCGCCAGCACAAGCCCGGCGGTTATCACGGTACGGATAAGAACAGCGAACACCTCAAAGCCTTTCACCATGCCATCCGGAATGCGGAACAGACCGATTCCCAGCAGAAGGGCCAGAACCAGAACAGGAAGATTCTGATGCAGAATCTCCCCGATCCCCAGGCCGCACACAGCCCCTCCGGTGATCAGCGCCGCCGGCATGGCAGCCAGTCCCAGCATAATCCCCTTTGCAAATACGGGGCGGTCGCCCTCTTCGATCAGCCCCATCCCTACCGGAATGGTAAAGACAATCGTACAGCCAAACACGGAGGCCGCCACGATTCCCGCGTACCTTCCGATCAGCGGATTCTCCGCCAGCTCCATGGAAAGCTGATATCCGCCCATATCGATGGCCAGAAGGCTTCCAAACATGGCGGGGTCCACCCCAAGGAACCGGTAAACCGGAATAATAAGCCTTCCCAGCGTCCCCGATACCAGCGGGGCCAGGCAGATGATCCCTACCATGGACAGCGCGGTCGGCCCCAGATACTGAAAGCCTTCCTCAAATTTCTTCCCATACCCAAAACGGTTCCCCAGGATACGGTCAATTCCCCCAGCCACGGCGCCCAGCGCCATAATGATCATAATAATCCGGTTTATCATATCTCTATCTCCAAAATCAAATTTAATCTCTCACCGGACACTGTCGGCTGTGTCTCATTGTACCACAAACACGATACTCGTGGAAGACCTCATTCGCTTTTGAGCAGGTATGAATCTTCTATTCTTTACCGCTGAATCTCAAAGAATACGCGTTTCCCGTCCTGTCCAGAATCTCCTCCAGCACACGTTTCGGAACTGCCGCATTCAGCCGGATAAATCCCAGCCCGGCTTCCCCAAAATGGCTGCCTTCATAGACGGATACCTTCGCCTCCTCCAGAAAGAACTTAACAATCTGCGCTTCCGTCAGCCCTGTCTTTCTGTAATCAATCCATGCCAGGAAGGTTCCTTCCGGTTCCCTCAGTTCAAACAGCGGCATGTGTTCCTTTAAATATCCGGCCAGAAGGCTCATATTTTCATCCAGACAGCGATTTAATTCCTCTTTCCACGGTCCGCACTCCCGATACGCGGGTTTTATCACTGCCGCCGCAAATATGTTTGGATTATGGAAACCCTCCCGGTCTACCGTCGCCTTCATCGCCTGACGCATGGAATCATCGGGTATGATCATATTGGAAAACATAATTCCCGGAATGTTGAACGTCTTCGTCACGGACTGGTATACGATCATCCTCTTCCTCATCGGTTCGGAGAGCGACAGTATGCTGCAAAACCGTCTGCCTTCCCTTATTATATCGGCGTGAATCTCATCGGATAAAAGAAACAGTTCATGGCGCAGGCAGAAGGACTCCACCGCCTTTAATTCCTCCGCTTCCCAGACCCTGCCCGTCGGATTGTGGGGATTGCAGAGAATCATCATTTTCACAGAAGCATCCATCTTCGATTCCAATGCGTCAAAATTCATACTCCAGCGTGTTCCGTCCCACTCCAGCGGACTCCCGATCATGATTCTGCCATGCTTATTCACCGCCTCCGTAAGGGCCGGGTAAGCCGGCGTGTGAACAATGATCCTGTCTCCCGGCTTTGTAAACGTCTCCACGGCCATGTTTAGCCCAATATTGATTCGCGGGGAAAACAGGATCCACTCATCTTCGACCCTGCATCCGTATTCTCTGCGGATCCACTCCCCCACAACAGCGGGATAACAGGACGGAAGATTGGTATAGCCATATATTCCGTGATCTGTCACCTTCCGGCACGCCTCCCGTATGGGTTCCGGCGCGCGAAAATCCATATCGGCCACACCGCAGTGCAGGATGTCTTTCCCGTACTTTTCATCCATTTCATCGTATTTCGCGCAGTTGGTCCCTCTTCTGCTGATCACCTCATCAAAACAGCCTGTATTCATCTCCGCTCACCTACCCTTTTACGGAACCGGCAATCAGGCTCTGCTGCACCTGCCTGCTCAATATCACATAGATAATGATAATGGGGAACGTGGCGACCACCAGCCCGGCCCCGATGGGGCCCCAGTCTGTCGTATACTGCCCTACCAGGGACTGTATTCCAACCGTCAGCGTCCGGTATGCCGGCTTGCTGATAAACACGACCGCAAACATCAGCTCATTCCAGGACTGCAAAAACGTAAAAATGGCAATCGTGGCCAGCGACGGCTTCATCAGCGGGAGTATAATCTGAATAAAGATTTTATATATATTGCATCCATCGATACACGCGGCTTCCTCCAGCTCCACCGGAATGGAAGAGATAAAACCGGAGCTGATCATAATCGCCATCGGCACTGCGAAGGCCGAGTACGGAATAATCAGACACCAGTAAGTATTGATTAAATGCACCTGCCGCATCATGATAAATACGGGCAGCAGCGCTGCGTGGATCGGTATGGTGATTCCCATGATAAAAATCAGCTGAAAGGTCTTCTGAAGCTTCCATTTCATCCGGATCAGGGCGTAGGAAGCCATCAGAGATGCAATACAGACGATCAGAATGGTGGCCGCTGTAACAATAATACTGTTGGCCAGATAGCGCCCCACATTTCCGCCCATAAAGGCATGGGTGTAATTCTCAAAGCGCCAGACCGAGGGGAGGCCAACCATATTTCCCTGAAATATCTCTGTGTTGTCCTTCAGTGAAAACGTCAAAAGCCAGTATAAGGGGAATATCTGAAGCGCGGCCCAAAAGATCAGACACGCCTGAATGACTGCCCGGGATAAATTTAATTTTTTCATATGTCCTCCCTTACTCATTGTCACGAAATGCACCACGAATCAGCCATGCAAAAAGGAAGCATTCCAGAATAATGAAAATTGCCATCGAGCTTCCATAACCATACATATTTCTGGAGAAAATAGTCTCAACCATCAGCGTACTCGGAAGCTGGCTCGCTCCCGCCGGTCCGCCGCCCGTCATAACGTACACAAGATCGAAGTTCTTTAAAGAGCCCACCACCGCAAAGGTCACGCAGACCTTCAGAATCGGCTTCATAAGCGGAATGGTAATATGTAATGCAGTCTGAATCCCATTGGCGCCGTCGATACGGGCCGCTTCAAAAATCTCCTCTGAGATGGAGCGCACCGAGGCATACATCAGCAGCATGTGGTAACCGATGTATTGCCACAGCACCGGCACGATCACGGCAAAGATCACCTTTTTTGTGTCTCCGAGCCAGTTCCCCGTAAGCTGTTCTAATCCCATGGATCTTAAGACCGTATTCAGAAGCCCGTACTGCGGATTGTAAATCTTCATCCAGAGCTGTCCGATCACCACGGTAGAAATCAGTACCGGGATGAAATAGACGCTGACGTAAAAACGTTCCCCCTTCACTCCTCTTGCCAGAATCAGCGCCAGGATGAGAGAAATCGGCAGCTGCACAAAGACAGATCCCGCTGCAAAAATCAAAGAATTCTTAACTGCCCTCCAGAATCCATCACTGTTGGTGAGGAACAGCTCCTTATAGTTATCAAACCCCGTAAATACCTTTTTCCCGATCCCATCCCACTCTGTGAGGCTGTAAGTCACGGACATAAAGATCGGCACGATAATAATGGTCAAAAACAGGACCAGCGCCGGAAGCAGGAAAATAAACACGGCTTTTTTATTTGACAGTACCCGGTTCACAAAAAACCTCCTATCTTTTTATGAAGGGGACTGTCTCCAGCCCCCTTTTGGTTTGGAGGCGCTCTCAAAAAACCGTTTCCGGGAGCGCTCCTCGTTTACTGATTTAATTTCTGCAGTTCAGCCACATACTGTTCCGGCGTAATACTGCCGACAAACAGCTCCTGAAGCTTGTTTAAATATACGGTTGCATCTTTTCCTTCCATCAGATTATCCCACCAGATTGTATAGCTTGTGGCGTCTTTTGTGAAATCATAGATCTCCATTAAGAGCGGATTAATTTCCGACTTATCTACATCCACGTTCACATACGGAAGGATGCTGGAACCGATCTTGTACTTTCCGATCGCCAGTTCATAGGCAATATACTGAGCAACTTCGGTTGTAAGCTTCGGATCCCTGGTGGCTGCGCTGACCGCAAAGGCCGTATCCGGCCCGCCGGTAAAGTCTGTCACTCCTGATTTTCCATCCTTTAATACCGGGAATGGGAATACTCCGATTTTCCCCTGTACCAGGGAAGAGTCCTTATACACTCTCGTCGCCGTCCAGCTTCCGTTTAAGTACATCGGAATCTGTCCCTGAAGGAACGGAACCTCCGATTCTTCTCTTGAGATACCGGCGGAGCCATCCGGAAATGCGCCCATATCCACCAGCTTCTTCAGGCACTGGGCCGCCTCTAAGAATCCAGGATCGTCATATCCCGTCTCTTTTCCGGTGGCAGCCTTTACGCCCTCGCTTCCAACAGCCCTTAAGGCCAGAAGATCGTGATACATGGCAATCGTCCACGGTTCCTTTCCGCCTACGGTCAACGGTGTGATTCCGTTGTCGAGGAAGGTCTGGCATACTGTCAGGAAGTCATCAAAGGTCTCCGGGACTTCCAGATTCAGTTTTTCAAACATCTCTTTATTATAAAACATGCAGGCTACCGACTGGTCTGTCGTAAGCGCATACGTTTTTTCATCGAACTGGAAGCCGGTCAGGGTTGACGGCCCCAGATGTGACTTAAAATCATCGGTCAGATAATCGTCCAGCGCCTCTACCTTTCCCGCTTCGACAAACGGCTTGATGAAGCCATGGCCCCAGGTATAGAAGATGTCCGGCGTTTCATTGGCCGCGATGGCCGCCTTTAATTTCATCTTATACGCCTCATTTTCAGCTGTGTCGGATTCTATCTTTACATGGAACTTTTCTTCCGCATCTTTTACGACCTGATCGATAATTGCCTTATTTGGATCGGTATCCCCTCCGAATATATGCCACAGCTTGATCACAGGCACTTCCCCTGTATCACCACTGGCCTCCTGTGTGGTTTCCTTAGCCGTTTGTGCAGCACTGGTATCTCCTCCGGCTGTACTGTTTACTGCACCCGATCCGCAGGCAGTCAGTCCCATCGCCATAGTACCCGCAAGTGCAAGTGCCATGACGGTTCTCCATGTTTTCTTTTTCATGATTCCGCTCCTCCAATATGATTAAGTTGTCTGATTCAAAAGCGCTTGTGAATGTAACTCTATTTTACACAGTTCAGCGTTTTCACGGAAGAGAGAGATTTTACTGTTTCTGGTGATTAACTTACTATTTTCCCGGTGGTTCACGTCTTATTTTCCGGCTTTGCCATTAGCCGTATAGTAAATCGCTTACTTTCTCTAGTAGATTTTTTACTTCATTTTCCGCTTTGTTTACTTTTAAAATTCACCGTGATATGATGACATAATAGCAGGGGGGATGCATTTATGGGGAAACGGAAAGTGAGCGCTTTAAATCTGTGGAACTGGGCGTTTCACAGTAAAATATCGAGAAAAATCAGCACGGTCTTTTTTGGTTTTCTGCTGCTCAGTGTTATTCTGACTTACTTTTCATACCGCTATGTATCGAAAGAATACGTCCTGTCCAACATGGAACAGCATTCCAGACAGACGCTCACTTCGATCCGCTCCAACATCGTGGAAATGGTGGAAAATACCAATAACAGCTACAGCCTTCTGCTGAAAAGCGGTATCTCTGATCTCACAAAGCTTCCACTGAAACCAACTGACCGGAAATTTTATGACAATTATCTTTTTACCATCATCGACAGCTACAATCATCTCGATTCTATCTATATTATGAATCTAAAGGGGCAGCTCTATGGAGTCGATAAGTTCGGCATCAAGACGCCGGTGATTCACTCTGTCACAGAGGCCCCCTGGTATCAAAGCGCCATGGACGCCAAGGGGAGCTGTATTCTTTCGCTTCATGCCGGCAATATTTTTCTTCCCGACTACTCCGAAGATTTTCTGTCGGCAGTCCGGGTCATCAATGATTTAGAAACCCAGAAACCGATCGGCTTCTCTATTATGAACATACCGACGCGCTCCATCAACCAGATATTTGAGCACGTCTTTCAGCCATCCGATATCGAGATTACCCTGTATGACGATTCCGGGGAGATCATCAGCACCTACGGCAGTACAAAGGAAGGGGAAAATCACCACAATATCAGCCCCTTCATCGGTCCCGCGTCTGCTTACTACAGTGCCAGCGGCAAGAATTCGCTGTCGGCCGGAATCTATATTCCAGAATACCAGTGGAAATTAACCGCAACCTTCCCTCTGAAATACGAGTCCACACTGAGCACCTCCCTGCTCCAGATCTCTTTCTGGATTTTCTTCATCAATATGGTGCTCATGCTGATCTGTGTCATCGTTATTGCAAAATCGATTCAGACGCCTGTCTCCCAGATGATTCAGGCCATGGGCCGCGCGGAAAACGGGAATTTCGAACCGGTGGCCGTCCGCCATCCGAACAGCGAACTGGGTCTTCTGGAGATTCATTACAACCAATTAATCGACAGGCTTCAGTTTCTCATGGAACGGCTGGTGCAGGAACAGAAGCTGAAAAGAAAGACGGAGCTCCGCGCGCTACAGGAACAAATGAAACCGCATTTTCTGTATAACACGCTGGATACTATCGGATACATCGTGCTCACCGGAGACACCAATCAGGCCTATGACGCCATCACCGCGCTGGGCAGTTTTTACCGACAGAGTCTGAGTAAGGGGAAACAGTACATCACCCTGGAGCAGGAACTGCAGATCATAAAGGATTACACCTCCCTTCTCTCCCTGCGCTATGAGGATTTATTTACCGTAAACTATGATGTGGATGAAACGCTGTACCAGCACGAGATCATAAAACTCCTGCTTCAGCCCCTGGTCGAAAATTCGGTCTACCACGGAATCAAACCGCTCGGGGAACCCGGCACCATCCTGATATCCGTCAAACGCCAGGAGACCCAGATCTGTCTCACGGTTACCGACAACGGGGTCGGGATGGACGATCAATTGCTGCAAAGCCTGCGCTCCTTAAGCCCCTCGCCCAGAGACAGCTTCGGTCTGGCAGGCACGATTGAGCGGGTCCATATTTCTTACCCGGAAAAGGGCGCCGTGGAGCTGCTCAGCCAAAAAGGAAAGGGAACTTCTGTCATCATTAAAATACCGTTTTAGGAGGTCTGCCGATATGTATCAGCCACAGCCCATAAAAGTGATGCTTGTAGACGATGAAGATAAAATGAGGGGACTGCTGCGGATCTGCATCCCATGGGAGGAACTGGACTATGTCATTACGGATGATGTATCCAGCGCAAACCAGGCATTGGAGCTGATTGCCGAACGAAAACCGGATGTCATCATCACCGATATTGAAATGCCGTTTATCAACGGCCTGGACTTTGCAGAAATGGTTCTGGAAGAATATCCGCACATTAAAATTATCATTCTTACCGCCCACGATGAATTCGACTACGCCAAGCAGGGGCTGGAAATCGGAATATCGAGTTTTCTTTTAAAACCCATTAAACGTGAGGAACTGATCCGGACCGTGACCGATATCCGCAGCTCCATCCGGGAAGAGCAAAAGAAGCTCTATCAGCACGAACTCCTTCAAAAGAAGCTGAACGAAAACCGTGACTACATAATCCAGAATTTTTTCAGCAACATGATGGTCAGCAGCCTCCCCTCCGATTACCTTTGGGAAAATTTGAGCTATTACCAGATACCGCTGCATCGTGACTCCGGTTTCTATAATATCCTTCTCCTGACGCTGAATGTCAGCCAGGACATTGAAGAAAGCATCATGCAGCAGTTCCAGTGCCGGGAAATCATCCAAACGGCAGCGGAGCGGCTAAGCGGCCTCCTGGTCTTTCAGGATATTCATATGAACCTAGTCCTGCTGACCGAAAACAGAAAAATCAACTTATACAATTACGGCTTCCATTTTTCTACCCTGCTGAAGGACAAGCTGGGGATCAAATCGTATGTGGGCGTCGGGACGCCGGTGGAGCGCCTCGAGGATATCCGCAGCTCCTACCGTCAGGCCTACCAGAACTCCCAGGTCGCCAAATACAGCCATAACAAGTCATTTCTGGCCAATCCGCCCCAGGAACAGAATCAGCAGGAATTACAGAATTTAATCAATACGGTGACGGAAGAGCTTCCCTTGTATATGCAGCTTCCCCAGGAGGATACCGCTCTGCGGCGCGTTGATGCGGCCTATGATTCGCTGGAACGAATCCCCAGCCATGTTCTCTCCGATGTCATGGTGCTGTCGCTCTCCATTGTAAACATTGTGCTCGCAACACTGAGAGACAAGGGAATCTCCTACAATGAAATTTACAATACGGATCACCTTCCCTACACGCATATCCTGAAGCTGACCGATGAAAAAGACATCCGGCAATACGTCCTTCAGATGGTGCGCTTCACGCTTTACCAGGTAAATCTATATACCGATGCCAAGGGAAACAAGCTCATCCACACGATTTTGCAGTATCTCAACGAAAATCTGTCCACATCGACTCTGACGCTGAAAAAAATCGCGGAGATCAATTACGTCAATCCGTCCTATCTAAGCCGGATTTTCAAGGAAGTCACACAGATGAATTTTGTAGACTACTTAGCGAGCCTGCGGATTGAGAAAGCGAAGAGACTGCTTCAGACCGGCAATCTCCGGATTTACGAAATTGCAGAATCGGTCGGCATCAGCGACCCCAACTATTTTTCGAAGCTGTTTAAAAAATATACAAATATGACACCGGCACAGTACAAAGAAGAGACACACCGACAGGAGGATTATTAATATGACCGATTTTTCAATGTTGTCCGACTATATCATCGGCATACGGAGAACGCTTCACAAGCATCCGGAGCTGAGCGGCCAGGAATTTCAGACCCAGCAGTTAATCAGAAGTGAACTGGACAAACTGGGTATTCCACACCGTACACTGCATGAAACCGATATTCTGGCTGAGATTGCCGGTTTGCAGACGCGCCCGGGGGAAACCACTGACTTACCGCCTGAAAAGCACAGTAAAACAGTTCTGCTGCGCGCCGATCTGGATGCCCTTCCTATTACGGAAAATTCAGACGCGCCCTATGTTTCACAGTCTCCCGGCGTCATGCATGCCTGCGGACACGACTCCCATACGGCCATGCTGCTGGGGGCGGCAAAGCTTCTTTGGGACAGCCGTGACCATTTTTCCGGCACCGTGCGGCTCATGTTTCAGCCGGCGGAGGAAACCGGCAGAGAAACCAGAACGCTGATCGATCGCGGGATGCTTGACGGAGTGGATACCGTATTCGCGATCCATGTGGCGCCCGATCTTCCAACGGGAAAAATCTGTATTCTGCCCGGCCCCTGCATGGCAGGTGTAGATGACTTTTCCATCCGCCTTACCAGCCCCGGAGGCCACGGCGCGACGCCCCATCTCGGATCGGATACGCTCCTTGCCGGCGCCCATCTGGCTGTCAATCTTCAGCAAATCGTCAGCAGAGAAATTGACCCGCAGAAACCGGCTGTCCTTACCATCGGAATCTTCCAGGCCGGCACAAAGGTCAATCTGCTGGCTCAGGAAGCTGTATTATCGGGAAATATCCGTTTCTTCGACAAGGAGCTCAGCGGTTATTTTAAGGAAGCCCTTACCCGTTACAGTGAACACACAGCCGCGATGTACCGCTGCTCCTCTGAAGTCACCTACACGCCGTCCCTGCTCCCGACTGTCAATGATGCCGCCTGCTGCGGCACGGCAAAAAACGCGGCCATGACCGTGTGGGGGGAAGACAACTTAATAAAACGTCCAGCCAGCATGACCTCTGAAGATTTCTCCCGATATTTAGAGGCTGTCCCCGGCGCCATGGTATTCTTAGGAACGAGTGACGGAACGCAGAAAACCTCCTGGCCGCTCCACCACGAGTGTTTTGATCTGGACGAATCGGCTTTACTAAATGGCTGCCGTCTCTATGCGGCGTATGCTTGGGAATGGCTATTTCAATAGCTTTCGGTTCGCCATCACAGCCAGGTATAAACTTTTTACTCTCAAGTATTGATGTGAGCAGAAATTTTTATTATAATAGGCTGAAGAATATGGAACCACTGGCAAGAGCACACAAAAAGGCAGATTTCAACATATGCGCAGAAAGAGGAGAACCAATGTCAGACAAACTCACACGGTGTGACTGGGCCGCCCACGATATACTGAACCAGGAGTATCACGATAACGAATGGGGGAAACCCGTTCACGATGACAGAACACTATTTAAAATGCTGATTCTGGAGGGTATGCAGGCAGGTTTAAGCTGGATTACCATCCTGAAGAAGCGGGATGCCTTCATAAAGGCCTTCGATGATTTCGATCCGGCCATCATCAGTACATACGGCGACGAGAAGATCGAAGAGCTGATGCATAACGCCGGAATCATCCGAAACCGTTTAAAGATCAACGCGGCCATCACCAACGCCAGGGCTTACTTCGTGTTGTGTGAAAAATACGGTTCCCTGGATCAGTTCTTATGGTCCTATGTGGATAACAAACCCATCAAAAATGCCTGGGAAACCATGTCTGACGTTCCTGCCAGCACTCCGTTAGCAGAAAAAATCAGTAAGGATTTAAAGAACCTGGGTTTTAAATTTGTAGGCCCTACCATTATTTATGCCTACATGCAGTCGGTCGGGCTGGTCAACGATCATATGACCTCCTGCTTCTGTTATAATCGCGAAAAGTAGAGAGAAAAAGAGGACTCCGGCAGATTCTTTCCCGGAATCCTCTTTTTCTCTCTATTTCGCTTCCTCAATCAGCTTTATAAAGTCTGCCGCTTCCTCCGTCGGCACCATGCGGGCCGTAACCTTCACACCGTGCCCGGCCAGATACAGGAAGTTTTCGATATCCTCCTCCGACACACTGACGGCCTTTTTCAGCATTCTGGTATTCTGCTTACCGCCCATATTGCCCACGTTGACGGAATCCATCACAAACCCATGATCCAGAATGGAACGGATCGTCTTCGGATTCTTCGCCACAATAAATACCTTTTCTCCATCGTATTTACCCGCGCATAAATTAGCCGCTGCTTTTTCCGCTGTCAGAATAGACAGCTTGCACTGCTGCGGGCAGGCCATCTTCAGCGCCTCTTTATTGACCACGTCATGCACGACCTGGTCGTCCACCACCATAATTCTGGTTGCCTTCGTATACTGGCTCCATACCGCGGCCACCTGACCGTGAATCAGGCGGTCATCGATTCTTACATTCACAATTTCCTGCATCCGGTTAATCCTCCTTCTTCTCTGTCAGCCCCTGGCCGGTTCTTAAAAATACAGGGGAAGTCCACGCGGCGTCATTATTTTTCTGCCATACGCGCAGGCGGTAACAGCAGTCCTCTTCCACGTTTATCGTCTCATGGTGCTCCAGTAAGTAGCTGTCCTCCGGATATGCACGGCCTACTTTAAACTTGTATGCATTGTGCCACCACGGGTCATCTCTGTAATGGGTGATTTTCCCCCAGGTATCCTCCGTCAGTTTTTCCACTTCGTCCCACAGCGCCGTTACGCTGGAGCTTTTCAGCATATCCCTCACCAGAAATGCGTACTCTTTTCCTTCCACAGTCAGATGAATGGAACTGTCTGCATCCGCTTCCACCTCGAAGATAAAGCCTTCTGTTGTCACATTGCTGGGCCCCATCCATTTGCCGGTAGCCGTGGACTGATAGGTGGTAAGTGAGAATTCACAGGAATCCTCCGTTTGGGAGGTCAGCTCCTGTCCGAAATTATTCCAGCATTTTTCCACTCCCAGCAGCTTTCCGTCCACTTTCAGCAGCCCGTTCCAGACCCGGCAGATTGCATCCGGATAGACACGGATATCCGGTCCCCAGCCAAATTCCAGGCGGAATTTAAACCGGATCACGCCAGACTGTTCTTTTCTTTCCCAGGTTCCTGAGTGCACCACCATTTTTTCCAGAATGTTATCTCTCAGTATCTCCACACGGTCGACCGCAGCCGTTCCCTTAATCCGGAACGAAAGCTCCGCCTCCCCACCGGTCGTGATCTCGCTTCCCATTTCGGCTCCATCGACGGAGAAATCCACCTCGATCCGGCTCTGGGATACCCCGTAAACCCTGCGGTTCACAAAAGCCTCCCAGATCGCTTCCTTCGTACAGTCTGCGGCCAGAGCGCACATGCTGCCATGCTCAAAGACCGCAGGCACGCTGTGATTATCGCCTGCCGCGATCATTCCGATCCGGTATCCCTTCTCGATCGCCCGCTCGAATACCGTCTCTCCCGTCCTCGGCCCCATGTGGACATGGCGCTTCATGAGAAGCGGACCGTCATCCGTCTCGCTGCATCCGTGGCAGGAATAAATTTCCGCAAACGGAGAAAATACTTCATCGTGAGTATCCCAGTTTTTTCCTCTCGATCCGGGCTGATACGCCACGTGATGCGGGATTCCAATTACCGGCTCCCCCTTATAGGCGGCCGCCAGTTCCCGGTAGGTATCCGGATGCCTCTGCTCTCCGTCATTATTTAAAAAGAACACGTTGTGATCTCCGTCTTTTCCCGTTCCCTGCCACTCATAGCCCATGAACATGGGATAGCCCTCTTTGTTTGCCTGATTCGTAAATTCACGAATCTGCTCCCAGTCCATTTTGATCAGTCCATCCTCGTACCGGTCTTCCACCTTAAGTCCTGACTCTGTCGGTCTCATATAAAAGGGATAATAGGCGACCGGCCAGAAATCCATGATTTTCTTTACCTGCCCAAACCATTCAGGCAGCAGCTCCATCTGTTCATGATGGATATTACTGTGCATATCTGTCCAAAGTTTTTTATATTCCATTCTTTCTACCACCTTATTCCACAGGTTTGTGACGTGCCCATTCCGGGACCGGCATAACCGCCCATTCATGAGGCTTCTTTCTCTTTCCCCATTCCTTCAGCTGTTTTACCCGTTCTCTCTGTGTTATTTCCGTATCAATGCAGGAGGAAATCTCCGGTAATGTCAGGAAATACGTTTCTGCCGCTTCCATCCATTCCGGGTATTCTCCTGCGATGTTCCGTTCCTCCAGCGGGTCGTCCTCCAGATCATACAGGAAGCAGGCCGTACCACCGTATCTCACGGCCTTATACCGTCTCCACACCACGGCTTCCGCCATCATGGGCTCTGACCGGTAATCCAGAATCTGCTGGATCACCGCAGGCCTGTCGAATTCCTGCTCACCCGCATCGGGAAGCCCTGATAAATCGATCTCACGGCCGTCGTGCCAGTCTGCAGAAACTCCGGCCTGAGCCAGAATTGTTTTTGAAATGTCCAGAAGGCTGACGCATTCACGCCTTCTTCCCACAGGCACACCGGTTCCGGCCGCCACGAAGGGGACACGGACGGCGTCCTCATACAGGGTCTGCTTTCCGAAAATACCTCTCTTTCCCAGCTGCTCCCCGTGATCTGACACGTAAAGGAAGAGTTTCCGGCCTTTTCTGCCCTGAAAGGCGTCATACAGACGCCCAATATACCGGTCTGTCTCTTCCACGGCTCCGCAGTAGGCAGCCTTACAGCACACGGCCCTCTCCTCGCTGCACTCCATGACGTAATCCTCATAGAACCGGAGAGGCGCTGCCGCAGGGCGCATCTCCCCTGCAAACTGCTTTTTGTACAACTGATACGTATCCGGTTCCGCAACAAAGGGAAAATGCGGGGAGTAAAATCCCACCACCAGAAACAGAGGTTCTTCATGTTCCCGCTCCAGGTACCGGAGCGCACACTCATATACTTCTCTGTCATAGGCCATAACCGGCGAAATTCCGCCTCCAACAGCCTCCAGACAATGTTTCCGGTTCGTCGTCCCGGTATAGGCGCCGAAATCCACCCGTTCTTTTCCGCCTGTTCCCCAGTACTGGGAGGTGATATCCCCCACCAGTCTTTCGTCAAAGCCATGTTTCTGTTCGTCCCCCTTAAAATGCATCCGCCCGATCAGCACCGTGTGATAACCGGCGGCTCCCAGGGCATGGGCGATTGTCGGCACATCCGCCGGCAGCACCGTATCGTTATTGAAAATGTTTAAGTCAGACGGAAGCTTTCCGCTTAAAAAGGACATGCGTGAGGGCACGCAGAGAGGGGCGCTGCAGTAGCAGCGTTCAAAATACAGCCCCTCCCCTGCAATCCGCATAAGCGCAGGCGTCCTCACTCTGTCGTCTTCCATGCCGGTGTACGCCCCGCCATGCTGATCCGACATGATGAGCATGATATCTTTCATGGATTTCCCCTTCATGGATTTCCCTTTCACGAATTTACTTTCACGAATTTACTTTTACGAATCACATGATCCCAAGAACCACCATGACAGCGGAAAAGATAACGATGCCGAGAATAATTTTATTTGCCGACCATTTTTTCTTATCCATCAGATACCAGACTGCAAGCGTCAGACAGAGCGGCACGATGGCCGGCATAATCTTGTCAAATACCTGCTCCTGGATGGAGATCGCCATATCCCCGCTGACAAACTTATAGATAAAGTTCGCCTTAACGGTTGTAGAAGCTACACCGCCGATTACGATCAGCCCCATCATCGTAAGGCCAGTTGTAATTTTATTTGTGATGTCCTTATTTTTGAAAAATGTGTTAGCCGCATCCAGTCCCATGGAATATCCCTTGTGGAACAGGAACCACTGCAGGCCCACGATCGTTACCAGCCATACCGCGCAGAAAAAGAGCGGGCCGACAGGGTTTCCATCGTCAATACACATGCTCATGGCAATACTGAGTAAGATCGGGCTGTATGTACCAATCAGAAGAGAGTCACCGATTCCGGCAAATGGGCCCATCAGGGCGTTTTTGGTATTTACGATCAGCTCCTCGCTGACGTCGTCTCCCTTGGCTCTGGCCTCCTCCATGGCGATGGTGATGCCAGGAATCAGGGAGCCTAACTGCGGTTCCGTGTTATAGAACTGCATATGGCGTTTTAATGCATTTTTGTATTCCTCATCGTTATTCTTATAGAGCTTGCGCAGAATTGGCTCCACCACGTGGCAGAATGCCAGACCCATCATACGTTCAAAGTTCTGCGTCGCCTGCGAAAAGAAAATATAACTCCACGCCGCACGGTCAATATCTTTTTTGGTTAACAGTCCGTCTGATGTATTCTTATTCTTCATAGCAGTCATCCTCCTCTATTCCTTTAGCCGGCTGAGCCGCTGCCTGTACTGCAGGCTGTCCCTGTGCCATGACAAAAATAAATGCCAGGGCGGTTGCGAATATCGCAAGAGCCGTAACAGACATGCTGGTAGATCCGATCAGCACCCATCCCATAAGGAACAATACGATCATCCACGACCTGGACAGCGACTGCTTTAACAGCATGGCAAATCCGATTGCCGGAAGCAGTTTGCCGGCCACCTCGAAGAAATGAAGCATCAGGTCAGGCATGTTGTTGAGCAGTACCTCGGTGAGCGGAGTTCCGAGATAACAGATCAGTATGGCCGAACCGGCTCGCAGAATGAAGCTCGGCACTGCCGCCAGATAGGTGGCACGGTGAATGCCGGCGCCGTCTCCTCTTTCCGCGGCCTTGTCTCCCATATGAGGGAAGTATGCATTGATGGTCATAATAAAGTTAAAGAGTCCCAGTCCCAGCATGCTGAGCGGAACTGCCAGTGCCACCGCCTGTTCTCCGGTACCGCCAGCCGCCAGTGCCAGCGGAATGCCGATATAGGCCGCCCAGTTCACATCGGCCGGCATCGCGCCGCCCGGAGTAATCTGACCGATAAACAGCGCCTGAACCATGGCGCCCGCAATTACGCCGCTTCTCACATCCCCCAGAATCAGCCCGATGATCAGACCTGCCACGAGGGGCCTTCCTATCATGTTCCATCCGCCCGTCACGCCAAAGAACCACGGGGTTCGCTTAGAGCCGAGATAAGCAAAAATACCGATTAGTATTGCCTGAAATAAACTCATACCTTTTCCTCCTGTCTTTTACTCTTCAAATTCGTCTTCCCCATCATCCACGGAAGGCACATAGACAACCAGCTGGCCTTTTCCTGCTTCGCAGGCCGTATCGGCCAGTCCCGCCACATTTCCCTTCCGCAATCCATCCGGAGATTCGTCCTTCTCTGCGGCGTGCTGCCCGGAGGGCGTCCCAGCCCCCTCATACATGGCGCGCGACAGATACGCTTCTAAAAGCACCGGCAGATTCGTTCCGCCGATTACCTCGATTGCTTCCGTCCTCGTAAGCTTCAGCTTCAGCGATACGTTAAACGGAGATCCTCCCGCGATGTCCGTGAGGATTAAAATTCCTTCCAGCCCGCTTAAGGCCTCCACCGCCCGCAGCAGCTTCTCTGTCAGGGTTTCCACCGAATCCTCCGGCAGGAAATCCACTGCTTCATAATACGCCGTCTCTCCTGCCAGCAGTTTTAACCCGCTGGTAATTCCGGTGGCAAAAGAACCATGACCCGTGACAATGATTCCTATCATACCATTCCCCTTTCTGCAAGCACTTCCGGAAATTCTGTATTCTCCGGTATGCTCATGACTTTTTTCTGTTGCTGTTTACCGCCGACACATAGTCCTCCGGATTCTTCGAGCTTGCCGTAAGGCATTCCTTCCGGTTGACCTTCCACTCCGGCAAAACAGAAATCCCCCCATTCCTTATGGGATCGTCCGTTTCCCGCAAATGGCGGTCCAGCCGGGCTGCAAGTGCTTTCTCCACTGTTCCGAACTCCGGAAGCCCCACTAAGTTTCTGCGCTCCCCCACATCGAATACAAGATCGTAGAGCGCTTCCTCGTATTTATGCTGCTCCTTTAGCCCCCTTTCGTTAAAGTAATCTTTCGTAAGCGACTCGTCTATATTGGACTGATTGATTCGCAGATACGATGCGTCATAATACCGGATATACTTGTACCGTTCTGTACGGATACAGCGGATGGGCTCATAGGAGGTGTGGAAATTCACCTCTGCAAAGATCTCATCCCGGATCTTCGCTTCCGGGTCGTCCAGCATGGGAACCGCCGACACGCCCTCCAGGTATCCGGGTTTTTCAATTCCCAACAGATCGCAGAGCGTCGGAAATACATCCAGATGGGATACCAGCCCATCGACCACATGGCCGTTAGCCCGCTTTCCCGGAGCCCTTATAAGAAGCGCTACCCCGATGCCGCTGTCAAATAGTGTACATTTGCAGAACGGCTCCGCTAGACCATGGTCTGTCGTAACCAGTATAACAGTCTCCTCCATAAGCCCCTTTTCCTTCAGGGCGTCAAGCACCCTGCCCACGCAGAGATCTGCTGATTTCGCACTCGTCATGTATCTGGCAAAATCCTTTCTCGTCTCCCTGCTGTCCGGTATAGGGCCGGGCGGCAGGACAAAGTCCTCGTTAATATCACGATCAATGACATCCGGAAATCTCCTGTGTGTGGCGTACATTCCATAGGACAGGAAGAACGGCTTTTTCCCGTCGTAGTTCCCAATCCATTCCGCCGCACGGTCCGCGTTCTTCTTATCCCATTCCGTCAAATCCTCCTGCCTGTATCCATCATTCAGACAGCTGATCTCCTCCTGGTATCCAATGGTTTCAGCTCCCCGCTTTGTATCTAAGTACCAGCCCGCCTCATGCTGGATTCCGTCTAAAACAGTCCGGTAGCCGTTCCGATTTAAAAAACGGACCAGATGTTTCTCATAATCCATGGAAAATCCTCTCTGTGCAAGTCCCAGCATCCCGTTCTGATGCGGATACGTCCCGCTCAGCATCGCCGCCCGGCTGGGAGAACAGGTCGGTCCCGCACAGTAGCAGTTTCGAAATACCGCCGCCTGTTTCGCAAATGCCTCCAGATTCGGTGTGGGGACCGCATAACCGTACGGGCCCAGCACTCTGCCCGAGTCATGGGTATGTATATACAAGATATTCAAAGACTGCGCCTCCTCTCTATTGTCTATTTTTACATATTTTCCAACACTCATAGGTAAAATATACAACCTTATATCTCAAATGTCAATACATTTAATTTTATTTGTATTGTTATTATGTCGGTTATTTGTATTGAATCCAAGCATCATATATGTATACATTATAAAAAAAGCAAATTGCCTTTTCTTCGGTTATGTATTATAATGATTGCAGTACATTTTGGCAGGTGATAATATGGCAGAAAAAAGAATTGCCCAATACAGACAGATAGAAAATGATTTGCTGGAGCAGATTAATCTTGGATACTACAAAAAGGGAGACTTGATTCCCACGGAGCTGGAATTGTCGGCCACCTACCACGTTTCCAGAGTTACGGTGCGCAAGGCCACGGACAATCTGGTGGCCAAAGGCATTCTCCAGAGAGTGGCTGGTGTCGGAACCTTCGTGAGCCGGTCCGCCGTCACGCAGAACCCGCCGCCGATCCAGGGCTTTACGGACTTAATGAGAGAACAGGGGCTGGAGCCGACGACGAAGGTCGATGTATTTACATTACAGAAGTCCCCCGCCAATATCGCCTCCATATTGGGAATCGAAAAGGAAGACCCGATTTACTACATTCACCGCCAGCGCTATGGCGACGGGGAGCTGCTTCAGCTGGAGACCACCTATATGTCCGCCAGGCTGTATCCTGACATCTCCATTCAGATTCTGGAATCCTCCAAATACCAGTATTTTGAAAAGGTCAAGGGGATCAAGATCGCCTACAGTCACCACGCCGTGACTCCGATTCACCCCTCGAAGGAGGTGGCGGAGCTTTTTGGAATCGCGCAGAACACCCCCATCATCAAGGCGGCTAATGTGACACATCTGGAGAATGGGCAGATTATGGATTACACGGAGCTGATCCTGAACTCACCCAAGTATCAGCTGACCTATATCAAACGTTAGGACATGTTTGAAAATTTCTTTCTGTCAGATGTGCGTCACATTTTGTGGGAGATTTGTCCCGAATGAGCGCGGCGTTGTGGGCTGCGTTAAGCGAATTCGTGGCAAATCCCCCGCGAAATGGGGCGTGTAGATGCCAGGAATGAATTAACAAACAGGCCCCGGGAGGAACAAAACGCAGAATTCCCTTGTAGAGATTTCATTTGATTGTATTCAGACCGTCATGGTCGGTCTGCGGGCGCCCGTTTGAGAAGATGCAATGCGCTGCTGCAGTTATCTGATGTTCGGACGCCAGAGAGTCAAAGGCCGTATCAAAGGCATTCTCGTTCGAGAAACTTTGGGATTTTAAAAAGAAGCGCTTTTCTGGTGCAACCATGACCGGAAAAGCGCTTCTTCTATTCTTTTTGTTTTCTTCTATTCTTCATCTATTTCGCAATGCAGCACCAATCTTTCTATAGCTGCTCAAACATTTTCTGTGTATACTCTTTCATATCCGAAGGTGACAGCATATGATATTTATCCTTCACTGTTTTAAAATAATCACCAATTAAAGACTTATCTATAATCCTGTCGCTTCCGCATCCAAACGGTAAATCCCCTCTCGTTTGCAGCCACGGAGTTTCTGCATGAGTAAAGCGTTCCAGAACCTTCCCGCTGTAGCAGCATATATTTTTTACAACACTGTCGAAAACCGCTTTTTCAGATGCAGAGAAGGCCGAATCATCAAATATTTCCCCCTTACTTTCAATTGCGTCAAAACAGTAATTCTTATATCGGAAATAGATATCTCTGTAAACTGGTCCGTGCACCCAGGCTTCGCACTCCTCTGTAAACAGAAATGTGTCGTAAAATGCATAAAAGAACCCCTGAACATAATATAAAGCCTTTTGCAGTGCAAGAGGAGTAACATCCTCGCACTGATTCAACAAATATTCTATAACCATATCAATCTTTGACTTTTCACAATCGGATGTATCAAGAAGCCGTTTTACTGCTCTCCTGCTCTTTTCAAAAGAGGCGTTGGACTTTAAATTCTCTCTGTTACTTTCCAGAATCCGAAGATATAAACGGGGATCATCACAGATGCTCTGAAGTATCTCAGAGTACTGCTTCGTCGGAATATCCCCCTCACAGTAACGGGAAAATGTCTGCTCTCCCCACCCCAGCAGAAGAGAAAGCGGACGCTTTCCAATCGCATATTTATTTGGTATTTCACGAATCTTTTCCTGCGAAATAATACCGTTTTTTTCACGGTAAACATCATACAGCGCCTTTAAATTATAATCATTCACTTCAGCGTCATAAATCTCCGAACCACATTCTGCACAATAGGCTGTCTTTCCGTAATAACTGTATATTTCTCCCCTTATTGTGCCCTCGGACTGTTCATCTTCTATTCTGTAGCCTGTTTCCTTTCTGCATTTTTCACAGAAGTTTTTTCTGTCTTCCATAAATTCATCTCCTTTTTAGTCTCATCTCACCGAAACCGATAATGAATCGCTTTGTTTCTCTTATGAAAAGAAATAACCACCGTTCTGCTGTTATCTGAGGATTCAATCAGATTAAATTTCGTATAAATATCAACCGTTTCTTCTTCTCCATCCGCACGAAACAATTGTATCTGAGGTACAAACACATACAGCACCTCATGCTCAAATCCGGCATTCGTATTCTGCAGTGAATGGCAAAAATCGTCCGGCTGAATCTGAAGCAGTATAGAAACCTGTTTCTCGCTTCTAATATTATATTCATTTATAAAGTCAATATTTTCCTGCCTGTGCTCATTTCGTGATATTGTAAACCGATGAGTCTTTACACAGTGCTTAATCTTTGCAAGAATCTGTGTTATCTGCTCTTTTGTATAATTCTGATTATAATATGAATCCACTATATCACCCCTTTATCATATAATACCTCAATTTGCATCATTTGTCAATTAACTTTGTATCAATTGATGCGATTTTATGTAAAAAAAGAAGCGTCTTTTCGGCCTGTTCATAACCGAGAAAGACACTTCCTCTATATTTTTCTTATTTTTACTATCCTGTGTTATGCTTCGTTATATTTCACTATTTACCGCTCTTTCCATCTCTAAAGCAAATTCTTTGGTCCGAACCCGATCGGCAGCAATTCCTTCAGCGTAAAGATTTCATACTCCTCCCTGCTGGAAGGCAGAATAATCTGAAATGTCTCCGGGTCGCAGAATTCCATCATCACCTGGCGGCAGACGCCGCAGGGAGCCGTCAATCCTTCCGGGACACCATCCTTCCCGCCGACGATACAGATCGCAGTAAACTCTCTCACCCCTTCGCTGACCGCCTTGAAGAACGCCGTCCGCTCCGCACAGTTGCTGGGGGTATACGCCGCGTTTTCAATGTTGCAGCCCTGATAGATTATTCCGTCAGCCGTGAGCAGCGCTGCTCCGACTTTAAATCCGGAATAAGGGGCGTAGGCCTTCGCCATGGCCGAAAATGCCTGGGATATCATCTCCTCAGCGGGAAGCTTTGCCCTAAGCGCAGCCATTTTCTCCGTACAATCCATAACGGCCTCCTTTCCTTTACCAAACAGTCTAGACTGTATTGCATAAATACCGCAGTAACAGAGCTTAATATCCGCCGTCACTCTTCTCCTGCTTTACCAGCTTGATCATCCGGCTGGTTCCCAGGCGCTCCGCGCCCAGCTCCAGGAACTTTTCCGCATCTGAGAGCGACGAGATGCCGCCTGCGGCTTTGATCTTTACCTCTTTTCCCACATGCGCCTTGAAAAGAGCCACATCGTCAAAGGTTGCTCCCGCTTTGGAAAATCCGGTGGATGTCTTGATAAAGTCCGCGCCGGAACGGGTTACGACCTCGCACATACGGATCTTCTCCTCATCGGTAAGAAGGCAGGTCTCGATGATGACCTTTAATATCTTATCTTTGCAGCATTCCTTTAACGTGCGGATCTCCTCCTCCACGCGGTCGTATCTGCCGTCTTTCACCCAGCCGATGTTGATAACCATGTCAATCTCATCGGCTCCGTTCGCAATCGCGTCCTTTGTCTCATATGCTTTTACCGCGGTCGTGGAATAACCGTTCGGAAAACCGATCACCGTGCAGACCGCCATGCGGTCCTTCATATATTCCTTCGCCGCCTTCACATAGGAAGGGGGAATGCAGACCGACGCGGTCCCAAATTCCATGGCCTCGTCACAGATCTTCCTGATTTCTTCCCAGGTTGCTGTCTGGGTCAGCAGCGTATGATCCACATACTTCAACGTTTCTTTTCCGTCCATAATTTCCTCCTGTGCCTCCTTACAGTTCCAGAGCGATCTCCATCATCTTACCGAATCCCAGCTGGCGTTCCTCGGCGCTTAATTTCTCCTCGCCGTAGATCAGATCCGAGATTGTCAGCATACAAAGCGCTTTCTTTCCCGCAGCCGCGGCGTTCATATACAGCGCGGCCGCTTCCATCTCCACGGCCAGCACGCCCATACTGCGCCACTTGTCATTTACGGTAGTGTCCGCGTTATAGAAAATGTCGGAAGAAAGGATATTGCCTACCACCACATGGGTCCCCTGTGCTTTCGCCGTATCCACCGCTTTCGCCAGCAGACCGTAGTCAGCAATAGGGGCAAATGTCCCGGGGAGGCCGTACTGATAAGCATAGTTGGAATCCGTGCAGGCTCCCATGCCGATTACCACGTCCATAAGCTTTACCCCGTCCTGTAAGGCTCCTGCGGAACCGATGCGGATAATCTGCTCCACGCCATAGAAATGGAACAGCTCATACGTGTAAATGCCCACAGACGGCATTCCCATTCCGCCTCCCATGACGGAAATTTCTCTTCCCTTATACGTTCCGGTATAACCGAACATGTTGCGCACCGATGTCACCAGTACCGGATTTTCCAGATACGTCTCCGCAATATATTTTGCCCGCAGCGGGTCGCCCGGCATCAGTACTGTCTTCGCTATCTCTCCCTGTTTCGCCCCGTTGTGGGCTGTTGGTGTCATACTCATTTGCCTGTCTCCTTCTCAATTTTTGCTGTTTTCTTCCTGAATCATCATCCGGATGGCCTCGACAGCTGTCCGGATGGCCGCATCCGTGTCATGGACGATCGGGTTCTCAAGCCCTTCCTTCGCCCTCTCCTGGTTGGCCATAACGAGAAATACCGATCCCGCTCTCACCTTCAGCGCGCTGGCCACGATAAACAGCGCCGCCGATTCCATCTCAGAAGCCTTGCAGCCCAGACGCAGCCAGGCGTTCCACTTATTCATCAGCTCATACGATACCGGCTTCGTCTCCGGTGAATGCTGGCCATAGAAAGAATCCTTGCACTGGACGACGCCGACGTGATACGGTTTTTCCAGCTTCTTCGCCGCCGCTGCCAGGGCGTTCGTCACATCAAAATCGGGAACCGCCGGAAATTCGATAGGCGCATATTCGCGGCTGGTTCCCTCCATGCGGATAGCTCCGTTGGCAATCACCAGGTCCCCGCTCTTAACATTGATATCCATCCCGCCGCAGGTGCCGATACGGATAAAGGTATCCGCTCCCGACATCACCAGCTCTTCCATGGCGATCGAAGCCGACGGTCCGCCGATTCCAGTGGAGGTAACGCTGACAGGCGTTCCGTCAAGCGTTCCGGTATACGTCACATACTCCCGGTTGTCCGCGATCAGCTTCGGATCGTCAAAATATTTCGCAATAAGCGCGCACCGCTTCGGGTCGCCCGGCATAATAACGTACCGGCCCACATCACCTCTTCCAACCTGGATATGATACTGTTTCCCTTCGTTTTCCGAATAATTTGTCATAAATGACCTCCCTTTCTCTCTGTGGAACTAGTTCCTCCCGGCGTAAATACGCCATGATGCACTAGATATCGTTCTCATCTATCTTATCCGCCATAGCCGATTTAATTCTCTGGTACTGTTCTTCACTGATTAAGATTCCCCTTCCCTCCCGGGAAATGTATCCCTCTTCCTCCATCTGGCTTACGCATCGGTTTACCGTCTTCACACACAGCCCCGTGCTGTTGGACAAATCCTTTCTCGTCAAATGAATGCGGCAGACCCCCCGTCTGGCTGAATCCCGGTAGATCTGCATAAACAGAAGAAAAAGCCGGTCGATTCCCTGAAGGAAGAGAAAGAGACGCTCCTTCCTCACCTGCTCCACGAGATAAACGCTCATGGCCTTCACCTGTTCCAGCACCGCGTGGATATCCGTCAGCATCCACCGGCTGAACTGGTCCTTGGACACGCAGAGGAAGCGGCAGTCCGTCTCCGTCATTAAGGTCGTCTTATATAAATCGTATCCCATGAGAAATTCCATGGCCCCGAACACCTCGATGGGATAAAATCGCGTGTAATCGTACGCCACCTCCTGAATGCGGTAGTCCGTCGCCTTCACAATTCCCTCTACCAGAATGTATACAGTGTCCACATGCGCATTTTCATGGATGAACGTGGTTCCCTTCTTCAGACGCACGATCTGAAATGCTTCCAACAGCCACTTGGGCGCGTTTGCCAGATAATTATTCAGATACTCGCGTTCTTCGCTGCGCAGCTCGTTGATCAAAGATACAACATCATTCATGGTCTTCCTCCTTCATCCGTACTTGCCATCCTCTTCTTCTAGTTTGCATCATTTCACAAAAAAAGTCTACTGTTCCTCACAAATTTTTCTAATATTTTTCCCTCTATGACTTACCAGCCCCAGCCTGCCGCCAGTCCAATCCGGCAGTCTGCTCCTCCTGGGACGGGAAGGGGACTTTTCCGTACCCTGGCCGGAAAAAGGCGGAAGCCGGCGGGCAGAAGACGGCGATTTTTTCCGGAGTGTGGCGGGACTTAGGGCGGGCAG